>MDTF01007697.1_pt1 | contig 20762 bp, 32 predicted proteins | sample 811191 | NCBI WGS metagenome assembly MDTF01 (sample SAMN05326649, study PRJNA326480) | marine metagenome | isolation source: seawater | place: Southern Ocean | collected 2011
CACCCGTTCGCCACTAAAGCATAAAGCTTTCGTTCGACTTGCATGTGTTAAGCATACCGCCAGCGTTCATCCTGAGCCAGGATCAAACTCTCCATGGTACTTATGAACCTCTTTCGGATTCCTTTAAATTAAACTTTTAATCTGAAATCAATAGTATCAAAAGTTCTAATATTATGTCAATAGATAGTTTAAATTTTCAAAAGTTAAAACCTAAGCTTCATTAAAAACACCCTGTTTTGGTAGAATTTAAATCACCAATTAATGGTAGTCCTGTTATAATAGAAGCATATTTTTAAAAAATACAAAAAATGAGCATCTTAGTTATTGGTGGAACAGGAACATTAGGCCGACAAATTGTGAAACAAGCTCTGGATGAAGGTTATCAGGTTAAGTGTTTAGTTAGAGATTTCCGTCGAAGCGCTTTTCTAAAAGATTGGGGCGCAGAACTTGTTTATGGTGATCTTTCTAAACCATCAACATTACCGCTGGCTTTAAAAGGGGTTAAAATTGTAATCGATTCAGCAACTATCCGCTCAACAAATAGTTATACTTCTGAAACTATTGATTGGAGAGGTAAATTAGCTCTTTTAGAAGCATCAAAGTTAGTTGGCATCAAAAAATTTATTTATTTTTCAATCCTAAACGCATCAAAAAATCCATCAATACCTTTATTAGATTTAAAAGTGAGAGTTGAACATGAGTTAGAAACATCAGGACTAAATTATACAATTTTTCAATGTTCTGGTTTTTTCCAAGGTCTTATCAGCCAATATGCCCTTCCTGTTTTAGAAAATGAAACGATTTGGTTACCAAGTGATTCTGCTCCTTTAGCTTATCTTGATACACAGGATGCGGCTAAAGCTGTTGTCCAAACTTTAAACACTTCTACATACGATAGCAAGAAAGTTTCTCTGATTGGCGAAAAGTTTTGGACACCAAAAGAAATTATTCAACTTTGTGAACGTTTATCGGGTAAAACAGCAAATATATCATACATTCCAGTAGCAGCTTTTACTGTATTACGAGGGTTTTTCCGTTTATTCGAATTTACATGGAACATTGCAGACCGATTACAATTTGGAGAAATTGCCAACGATACCAGTTTATCTATTAAACCTACAAATGAAGTCTCATGGCCTATTAAGAGACTTGGGTTAGAAAGTTATCTTCAAGAATACTTTGGTAAAATTCTAAAGAAACTGCGTGAAACAAACTACCAGCAATCACAAAAATCTGATGAAATCTCATTCTCTTAAAAAAAAGGGGATCGAAATAATTCTAAATATATAAACTTGACGTTTTATACATAACTTTCTATAATTATAAGTATAGAAGGAAAAGGGACTGTAGTTCAATTGGTTAGAGCACCGCCCTGTCACGGCGGAAGTTGCGGGTTCGAGTCCCGTCAGTCTCGATTAATTTTTATTTTTAGGTTAATCTTAATAAGGACATTGGTAGTCTTTCAAAATTACCTGACCTTGGTTGATAGATGATTTATAAACATTATAAATAACAATTAAAAAATGATTCTTGTCTGACTTAAAATAAAAAAACCTACAACTTAAGTTCAAGTTGTAGGATTTTTTATTTGTATTAGAAGTTTTTAACTTCTACATCGACACCAGCAGAAATATCTAGATTTTTTAAATTTTCTAAAGTAGTATCTGTAGGCTTATAAACATCAATGATACGCTTATGTGTTCTTATTTCAAAATGATCTCTCGCTTTTTTATTTACGTGAGGTGATGTTAAGACACAATATCTTCGAAGTTTTGTGGGCAATGGTATAGGTCCAACGGCTTGAATACCACTTGCATTTACAGCATCAACAATCTTAACACAAGCATTATCTAAAATTGAAGGCTCATATGCTTTAACACTTATACGAAGTTTCTGGAGTTTTAATGAACTCATTTTTTATGTAATGTTTACTCGATAATTTTCGATACTACACCAGCACCTACTGTTCTACCACCTTCACGAATTGCGAAACGCATACCCTGTTCAATAGCAATTGGGTTAATAAGTTCAGCAGTCATTTTAATACGGTCACCAGGCATTACCATTTCTGCAACACTTCCATCGTCACCAGTAAACTGTACAATTGTTCCTGTTACATCAGTTGTTCTAACGTAGAACTGTGGACGGTAACCTGTAAAGAATGGAGTATGACGACCACCTTCATCCTTGTTAAGAATGTAAACCTCAGCCTCGAATTTTTTGTGTGGAGTAATACTACCTGGTAAAGCTAGTACCATACCTCTTTCGATTTCTGTTTTCTGGATACCACGAATAAGTATACCAACGTTATCCCCAGCCATACCCTGGTCAAGAGTTTTTTGGAACATTTCAATACCAGTAACTGTTGTTGCTTTTGTATCTTTTAGACCAACTAGCTCTACAGCATCCCCAACAGAGATTTGTCCTCTTTCAATTCGACCTGTAGCTACAGTACCACGACCTGTAATCGAGAAAACATCCTCAATAGCCATTAGGAAAGTTTTTTCTGTATCACGTTCTGGTGTTGGGATGTAAGTATCTACAGCATCCATTAGGGCGTAAATAAGATCAACCCACTTATCCGCACCTCGTTCCTTCGGCCCACCTTCTACTGCTTGTAATGCTAATAGTGCAGAACCAGAAACGAAAGGAATTTCATCACCAGGGAAATCATAGCTTTCTAGAAGTTCCTGAACCTCTAATTGAACTAGTTCTAGAAGTTCTTCATCATCAACTTGGTCAGCTTTATTTAAGAACACTACAAGGTAAGGTACACCTACCTGTTTTGCTAATAGGATGTGCTCTCGTGTTTGAGGCATCGGTCCATCTGCTGCTGATACTACTAAAATACCACCATCCATCTGAGCAGCACCAGTAATCATGTTTTTTACATAATCCGCGTGGCCTGGGCAGTCAACGTGAGCATAGTGACGATCTGCAGTCTCATACTCTACGTGAGCTGTATTAATTGTAATACCACGTGCTTTTTCTTCTGGTGCGGAATCGATTTCATCAAACTTCTTCGTAGCATCGGGATTATGAATTGCTAATGTAGCCGAAATTGCTGCAGTTAAAGTTGTTTTACCGTGATCTACGTGACCAATAGTACCAATGTTAATGTGCGGCTTTGATCGTTCAAACTTTTCGCGTGCCATAAGATATTTTAAAGGGTTAGTTTTATTTAAATTTTGCTTTTATGTTTAAATACTTTTGGCGAAACATACTTTAATTTAAAACTTTTATTTTAAATTGGGGTGGGAATTAATATCTGAAATGAGCAAATGCCTTGTTTGCATCAGCCATTTTGTGTGTTTGTTCTTTTTTTCTTACACTGTTACCAGTTTCCTTTGCAGCATCAATAATTTCATTTGAAAGCTTTATGGACATACTTTTACCTGAACGTGCTCGGGCAAATTCAGTAATCCATTTTAAAGAAATATTAGTTCCTTTGTAAGCTCTAACTTCAATTGGAACTTGATAAGTCGAACCACCAACACGTCTAGCTTTAACTTCTACCTGAGGCGTTACGTTTTTAACGGCTTTTTCTAAAACTAAAACAGGGTTTTCTTCTGTTTTTGAAGAAATTATTTCTAACGTATTATAAACAATTTTCTGCGCAAGTGATTTTTTACCCGATTGTAAGATTCTACTTACTAATAACGTAACTAATCTACTGTTGTAAATAGGATCAGGTTCTGCCAATGTTCTTTGAGCTCTACTTCTACGTGACATTCTTGGTTTTTAAGTATTAAATTTTTTATTAGCTTGCTTTAGGCTTTTTACCTCCGTATTTTGATCTACTTTGTCTTCGATCTTTTACACCAGCGGCATCTAATGTTCCTCGAACAACGTGATAACGACAACCTGGTAAATCCTTTACACGACCACCACGAATTAAAACAACCGAGTGTTCCTGAATATTGTGACCAATACCTGGAATATAAGCAGTAACTTCAAACCCAGAAGTTAATCTTACTCGTGCAACCTTACGTAAGGCTGAATTTGGTTTTTTTGGAGTTGTTGTATATACACGAGTACAAACACCTCTTCTTTGAGGACAAGATTTAAGTGCAGGTGACTTTGTCTTTTTTTTGTTAGCTACTCTTTCAAATCTAACTAATTGTTGTATTGTTGGCATAAAAATTATTGTTCATTGTTTTCAATACCGTATTTACGCATAAAGCGTTCTACTCGACCTTCTGTATCAAGGATTTTTTGAGAACCTGTGTAAAATGGATGATTCCCAGACCAAATGTCGACATTCAGTCTTGGTCTAGTTGAACCAACTTTTAAAACTAACTGCCCATCACAATAAACTTTTGCATTAGGATACCAATCAGGATGTATTGATGTTTTCGGCATTTTATCGATATTTTTTTAACGTTTAGAGAATTGAGGTGCTTTTCTAGCCTTCTTCAATCCATATTTTTTTCTTTCTTTGCGGCGAGAATCTCTAGTTAAGAAGCCTTCTGATTTAAGAGATGCTCTGTTTTCAGGGGACATGTAGCATAAAGCCCTCGCAACACCTAACTTAATAGCGTCTGCTTGCCCCTTTAAACCCCCACCATGAGTATTAACATACATATCATACATGTTTTCTAAACCCACAGTTATTAACGGAGCTTTTGAAGCATTAATATATTGCGAATTAAATTGCAAATATTTTTCTCCTTGCTTATGGTTTACTACCATCGCACCAGTACCCGGAACTAAGATAACTTTAGCTACGGAAGTTTTTCTACGCCCTATACCAAAATAAGCCGACTTCGTTTCTGAAGCTGATAAAGACATAATGTAATTTAAATTTGTTGCAGTCGTTTTTTAAATAAGTTTCTAATTAAGTTCAAAGATGCTACATTGAATAAAGCAATTAAATGCTATCAATTTAATCTTGCCTATTAACAGTCGTATATGTAGTTGTTTATATTTTATTTTCGGAGATCTAAGTCAAAACGGGCTTTTAAATTATCACATACTTCGTCAGCTGATTTTTGACCGAAATTTTTAAATTCCAATAAATCGTCAGAAGAATATTGTAATAAATCTGATAACGTATGTACATTTGCTCGTTTTAAGCAGTTATAAGCTCGCACAGATAACTCTAGCTCTTCAATAAAAATTGTTTCAAGATGTTCTGATTTTTCTTCTTGGACAGGTGTTTCAATGTTTGTAGAAGATACCGAAAGTGTATTTGTTACTTTTAAAAGACCAAAAGTATTTTCTAGTATTTCTGCTGACGAACTTAATGCTTCGTCTGGCAAAATACTACCATTAGTCCAAACTTCCAAAATTAAACTTTCTAATTCAAAAGATGCGCTGCTTCTTGATGTTTCCACAAAAAAATTAACTTTTGTGACAGGCATAAAAACAGCATCAACAGACAAGAAACGTTCAGGTATTGAATAATCTAGTTTTCCACTTGTAAAGTAATTTTGGCCTCGAGCAATTAGAAACTCCATTTCTAAATTACCTTTATTAGTTAAACTAGCGATGTATTGGCGAGGATCTACTAGTGAAATAGTATTCGGCAATTCTATATCTCCGGCCACTATAATACCAGATTCTTTTACATTAAGTCTCGCTAAAGTAGGTTCTGTAATATTACCTTTTAAAATAATTTGTTTTAAATTAAGTAATATGTCTACGACATCTTCTTTAACATTAGAAATTGTAGAAAACTCGTGGTCAATTCCAGTAATACGGACACCACTAATTGCAATACCTTGTAAATTAGATAACAAAACTCGTCGTAACGCGTTACCTACTGTCGTACTTTGCCCTTTTAAAAAAGGACCAATTGAATACTTAGAATAAAATTCCGTTGCCTTGCTCGTTGTAGATTTTAAACATTGAACCTGAAACATGACTTAGATAAAATTTCTAGATAATTTCGTACGATTTAAAGTTTTGATAATATATGCTATGAAATTAAACTCTTCGTTTTTTTGGAGGGCGACACCCATTGTGCGGAACTGGAGTAATATCTTTAATAACTAAAACTTGTAATCCACATCCTTGTAAAGCACGAATTGCTGTTTCTCGGCCACTACCAGGACCACTAACCACAACTTCAGCTTGTCGCATACCTTGCTCATATGCTATAGTAGCAACTTTTTCTGCAGCGGATTGTGCCGCAAAAGGCGTGCTTTTTTTTGACCCTTTAAAACCACTACCACCTGCAGAAGCCCAAAATAAAGTATTACCCTGCTGGTCTGTTATATTTACAATCGTGTTGTTAAAAGTTGATTTAATATGAACAACCCCAGTAGTTATTGTTTTTTTAGATTTTTTCCCAGAAAATCGCTTTAATTGTTTGACCATATTAACCTAATATGTATAAAAAAGTTTTATTTTTTCTTTGCAACTGGAATTTTAACTTTCCCTTTTCGAGTTCTTGCATTTGTACGTGTTCTTTGACCTCGAACGGGAAGCCCTACTCTATGACGTCTACCTTTTGCAGAACCGATTTCAGTTAACCTCTTTATATTTTGAGAACAAAGACGTCTTAAATCACCTTCTGTTTGGTATTCTTCATCGATAATTGCTCTTATACGAGTAATTTCTTCATCGGTTAGATCATTACATTTTGTGCTTGGAGAAACGTTAGCCGCTTTTATAATTTGATTTGCACTAGTATTACCAATTCCAAAAACATACGTTAATCCAATTTCAATTCGCTTATTACGTGGAAGGTCTACTCCTGAAATACGTGCCATTGATCTTTGTTTTATTTACGTTTCATTTTTGCTCGACCTTGTCGAACTTTAAGTCTAGGATCTGATTTACAAATAAGGTAAATGCGCCCACGACGCTTTACAACTTGACAATCTTTTGATCGATTTTTCAGATTACCTATCGAACTTACTACTTTCATAGGCTTTTTGTGTAAATTTTATTAAAAAAATAGATATGAATATATTTCAAACCTATAAGAAGTTGGATAAAAGGTTCGTTAAAAAACCTTGGTATAACTATACTTCTACCACTTTATGCTAACTTACTTAAAAGAAAAAGTCTACGCTTTTTTAAAACTCTCATAATTTTGAGATACTAAATAACCTTTTACTTGGGAAGTCACATCTGTAATAACTCCAATCAAAATAATGAGCGAAGTTAAATTTTTAAAGATATTAAACTGGAACAAATTACCTACTAAAAGAGGGAAAAAGGCTAGAAAAGCTAGAAATATTCCGCCCATAAAAGCTAAACGGCTTATAACCTGCTCTAAATATCGAGTAGTTTCCTTTCCTTGCTTTAAACCTGGAACATTGTATGCCATCTTTGTTAAATTATCTGAAAGATCTTTTGGTTTTAAAACCAAAAGTGCATAAAATGTACTAAAGAAAACAACAAGAACTAAATTTAATCCAAACGAAGCTAGAGTTAAAAAATTTGTCAACTGCCCACCTTCAGCACTTAAAATTTTTGATAAGACTAGTTGTAGGGGATAGAATAAAAATGTTGCAATTGTTGTACTAAAAACAAGCGGCATAATACCACCTTGATTAAGCTTAATTGGAATATAACTGTTTTTTAACTTTGAATCTGGAGAAGATTGTTCTAAGTAATTAAAATTTAATTGACGCGCAGAAACTATGTTAACTCGTTTGTAGGAATCTTGTACTAAAACAATTATCGCTACAATAAGAAGGTATATTGCATAAGCTATCAAAAGAGCACCAAAGTTACTTACCGAAGACGAATTTTCTAAACCTGATCGAAATTCTGCAATATTAGCAGGAAGACCACCAATAATATTAATGAAAATTATCATAGAAGAACCATTTCCGAGGTTTTCTTTCGTTATTAGTTCTGCAAACCACATCGAAAGCATTGAGCCTGTAGTTAAAGAGAAAATAATTTTAAATGCTAGAATTATGTTCCAGTTAAAAATTACGGGTTTTACTAAAATAAAAGCAACACCCGTGCTTAAAATTATTGCCCAGGCTAAAGTTAAATATCGTGTATAACGCGTAATTTGTTGACGACCTAATTCACCTTCTTCTTTTTGCAATCGCTCTAAAGCAGGGACCACTGGTGTTAAAAGTTGAATTACAATCGAGGAATTAATATAGGGTAAAATTCCTAAAGATCCGATACCAAGAAATGAACTTCCAGTTAAATTTTTCGCAAGCCCAAATAAAGGATTCGCTACTTGATTTTGTGAAAAAATATCTAAATCCACGCTTGGAACAGGAATATAAAGACCTAACCTTATTAGAATTAAAAATCCAAAGATTTTAAGAATTTTTTTCTTTAATAAATTTATTGTTTCAGATACTTCCATTAGATACGGAATTTACTTTAGACATTATAAGACTTCAATGTACTTAAACCGTCAATTGTTGCTCTTGCATTGTTTAACAGATTATTTGAACCTAACTGTTTTGATAAAATATTTTTAATACCTGCAAGTTCTAGTACAGTACGAATTGAACTTCCGGCAATTACTCCGGAACCTGGAGCAGAAGGGCGTAGCACAAGTTTAGCTGCACCAAATCTTCCATTTGTAGGGTGTGGAATTGAGTTAGAACTAGTTAAAGGAACAGTAATTATATGTTTTTTGCCATCTGTTACACCTTTTCTTACAGCAGTAATAACATCTCCGGCCTTACCAACACCAACTCCTACTTTACCCTGTTCATTTCCGACTACGATAATAGCTCGGAAACTCATTTTTTTACCCCCCTTTACAACCTTTGTTACACGTTCAATAGCTACAACGCGTTCTAACCATTCTGATTTGGACTTAAGTGTTTTTTTAGGACCCATTCTAAAAAATAAAAATAAAAAATTTTAGTGAAATGATTATTTACCCGTTTTACCAGCTTTACGTCTTATAACTTCACCTTCATAAGCAATACCTTTTCCTTTGTAAGGCTCCGGTGGACGTACAGAACGTATTTTTGCTGCAAATTCTCCAACCATATCTTTTTGCATTCCAGAAACTACAACGCTTGTTGGACTTTCTACCTTTACTGCTAATTCGGTTGGCGTAATCATTTTTACCGGATGGCTATAACCCATATTTAATACGAGATCTTTTCCATCAAGTTGAGCTCGATAACCTACACCAGTAATTTGTAATCGTTTTTCGAAACCAATAGAAACTCCTGTAACCATATTTGCTACAAGTGTCCTTGAAAGTCCAAAAAGTGCTTGAGATAACTTTGTATCTTGCGTTTTTTCTATATATAGTTGTTGTGCCCCTTCATCTAAGGTACAACAAACTAAAGAAGGTAAAATTCTAGAAAGGCTACCTTTAGGGCCATCAACTAAAACTTTTTGACCGTCGAGCTGTACCTTAACTTTTTCAGGTATAGCTATGAATTTTTTACCAATACGAGACATATTTTATTTGAAATTTACCAAATGTAACATAGAAGTTCACCACCAACACCTTCTTTACGAGCTTGTTGATCTGTCATTAAACCACGCGAAGTTGAAACAATAGCTGTTCCAAAACCACCTAAAATACGAGGCATTTTTTTAGCCCCACTATAAACTCTAAGTCCTGGTTTACTTATGCGTTGAATTTTTACAATGCTTGGTTTACGTTCTTTTCCGCTATATTTAAGTGATAGGAGAAGTGAACTTTTTAAACCGTTTTTTAATTCTTCAAAAGAATCAATTAAACCTTCCGCAAATAATACTTGCGCAATATTTCGCGTTACTTTTGTTGAAGGTATTTGTACGATCTGATGTTTTGCAAGATTCGCATTGCGAATTCGCGTTAACATATCAGCTATAGTATCAGTAGTCATTTAAATTTTTTCAGATAATTAAAAACTAAGCTGTAGTGAAAGGCATTCCAAATGACTTTAATAAAGCACGAGCCTCTTCATCAGTTTTGGCAGTTGTTACGATAGAAATATCTAAACCACGAATCTGCGTTACATCATCATAAGATACTTCTGGAAAAATTAACTGCTCTTTTAACCCTAAATTGTAATTTCCACGTCCATCAAAACCATCAGGATTAATTCCTCGGAAATCTCGGATTCGTGGTAAAACAATATGAATTAATTTCGTCAAGAAGTTGTACATTTGTTCCTTTCGTAAGGTAACAGATGTACCAATTGCCATACCATCACGGATTTTAAATCCAGCTACAGATTTAGAAGCTATATTGATTGTCGGTTGTTGACCAACAATTATAGTAAGTTCCTCTAAGCTAGAATCAAGTTCTTTGGAATTTTTTGACGCTTCCCCTACACCTCGGTTAACCGAGATTTTAACAAGTTTAGGTACTTGTTCGATATTTTTGTAACCAAACTCTTCTATTAAAGAAGGAACAATTTTTTGCTTGTATAAGCTTTTTAAGTCTAGTTTCATTGCTAATAAAATTTACTTCTATCAAGTTTTCAAGTTTTTACTAAAGTACTTCTGGAGCTAATGAAACAATTTTAGTAAATCCTTTTTCTTTTAATTCTCGAGCAATCGGACCAAATACTCGAGTACCACGCGGGTTATTTTCTTTATTGATTATTACAGAAGCATTGTCATCGAAACGTAGTCGAGAACCATCTTGACGACGGATAGATTGTTTCGTTCTAACAATTACAGCACGAACTACGTCAGAACGCTTTACTGTAAGGTTTGGTGTAGCATCTTTAACGACGCCAATTATAACATCTCCAACATAACCATATCTTCGATTACTACCAAGAACCCTAATACACATCAACTTTTTAGCCCCACTGTTATCTGCTACTCTTAGACAAGTTTGCGGTTGTATCATTTTTTACGTTGCTGACTTTCTTAAAACACTAATTAAAACCCAATTTTTAGTTTTACTAATAGGTTTAGTTTCACGAATACGCACTTGATCGCCAATTGCTGCATTAAACGTTGAATCTTGGACTGCGTAACGCTTAGTTCTAGTAATAACTTTTTTGTACCTTTTATGAATAATACGGTCATTTACTGCAACGATACACGTATCAGTCATTTTGTCACTAACGACAATTCCTATTTTTTCTTTTACGGCCATTCAATTTAAAAATTTTGAAAAGATTCTTTTAGAGGAAGTACATTAAACTTTTTCTAAAATTTTTGTTTTAATAGGAAGCTTATAAGAAGCTAATTTTAAAACTTTATAAGCCATTTCTCTACTTAAACCATTAATTTCAAAAAGTACAGCACCAGGCTTTACTACAGCAACCCAATATTCTACTGTACCTTTACCTGCACCCATTCTAGATTCAGCTGCTCTTTCAGTAATAGGTTTATCAGGAAAAACCCTAATCCAAATTTTTCCTGTACGACGAACATATCGCGTAATACTACGTCTTGTTGCTTCAATTTGTCGGGAAGTTAACCAAACAGGTTCTAAAGCTTGAAGACCATATTCACCAAAAACTATAGTGTTAGCTTTCGAAACTCCTTTAAATCTTCCGCGATGTTGTCTACGAAACTTTGTTCTTTTCGGAAGTAACATAAACTTTAAATTAGTAAGTTAAATAATTTCTTTATTAAAGATCCAAACTTTGATACCTAATACACCATAAATTGTATTAGCTCGGTGCGTTGCATAACTAATATCAGCTCTAAGTGTCTGAAGTGGTACTCGTCCTTCACGAGCCCATTCAGCACGAGCAATTTCAGCACCGTTTAATCGACCAGCAACCTGAATTTTAAAACCTTTAACTCCACTTTTTTGGAGCATTTGCGTAGTTTGGCGAATCGCTTTTCGGAAAGCAACACGCTTTTCTAGTTGGTCTGCTATGGATCTTGCTACTAATGAACTTTCATTTTCACTTCGTGTAATCTGTAAAACCTTTATACGAATCTGTTTAGAATCATTTACTAAAGTTTTTAAACTATCTTTTAATTCAACAATTGAATTAGTCTGATCATTACCCGATGCAATAGCTTTCGGTCTTGCAGCATGAATAATTAATTCAAGCTGATTTACTTTTCGGTGAATTTCTAGTTTAGCAATTCCTGCTTTACTAAAAAGACTTTCGAATTTTTTATCAAAAAACTTTCTTATTTCGTAATCTTCTTTAAGAACTTCGCTATAGGCACCATAATTGGCAAACCAAGTAGCATTGTGTGATTTATTAACACCAGTTCGAAAACCGGTTGGATGCGTTTTTTGTCCCACGAACTAGTTACTTGTAAATTTTTTAGTTTTTATACTTATTCCATAACAATAGTTATGTGTGATGTCTGTTTTAAAATTCTATAAGCTCTACCTTGAGCTCTTGGTCGGAATCGTTTCATAGTTGGCCCTTGATCTGCAAAAGCAGATTTAATAACCAATTTTTTTTCATCCTTACCAAAATTATTTCTGCCATTTGCTGTAGCAGAGCGCAGAACTTTTATAATTGGAGCACAAGAAGCATATGGCATAAATTCTAAAAGTAACAACGCTTCCGAATATGTCTTTCCTTGAATTTGTCGCAGAACACGACGAATTTTGCTAGGCGACATTCTAACGTATCTAGAGACAGCTCGAATTTCGTTTTTTTGCATAGCTTTTTACTAACGTTTTCCTTTCTTATCTTTTTTTACGTGTGAGCGGAATGTTCTACTAGGAGCAAATTCACCTAATTTATGCCCAATCATTTGATCACTTACAAATACAGGTAAATGTTGATGCCCATTGTAAACAGCAAACGTATGCCCAATCATATTAGGTAAAATCGTTGTTGAACGTGACCAAGTTTTAATTGTATCTTTCTTCCCACTGGAATTCATTTGCTCAACTTTTTCAATAACATAAGAAGCTACAAATGGTCCCTTTTTTAAAGAACGTGGCATATTTAATTAATCTAGATTTTATTAAATTGTTTTTAATATTCCGTTAACGACGTGAACGTAATATATACTTACCACTTGCTTTAGTTTGTTTACGCGTTTTAATACCTAAGGCTGGTTTACCCCAAGGAGTTACTGGTTTAGGTCGACCAATAGGAGATCGTCCCTCTCCACCACCGTGCGGGTGATCAATTGGGTTTTTTACAACACCCCTTACTTTAGGTTTTTTTCCAAGCCATCTACTTCGACCAGCTTTTCCTAATGTAATGTTAATACTATCAACATTACCAACCTGCCCTAAAGTCGCATAACATTTTTTATTAACTAAGCGAACTTCATTCGAAGGTAATTTTAACGTAACAAAGTTCCCTTCTTTAGCAATTAATTGTGCATAAGTACCAGCAGCGCGAGCTATCTGACCACCTTTACCAAGAGTTAGTTCTACGTTATGTATAATACTTCCTAATGGTATTAGCTCTAATGGCATCGCATTACCAACTTCAATCGGAACATCATTTCCAGAATATATATCCATCCCGACTTTTAGAGAACGGGGACAAACAATATATTTTTTTGAACCATCTTTATAATGCAACAGAGCAATCCGTGCATTTCGATTTGGATCATATTCAATCGTAGCAACCTTAGCCGCTATTGTAGATTTTCTATGAAAATCTATCATACGATATTTTCTTTTGTGTCCACCACCGCGACCTTTAACTGTAATAACACCTCGGTTATTTCGACCACCACAGGCCTTTTTACCAAAAGTTAAAGATCTTTCGGCTTTTACGTTCGATAAATCATCAAAGTATGAAACAGATTTAGAACGTGTTCCTGGACTATAAGCCCTGTACAGACGAATTGCCATATAATTTTAACTATTTAAGAACGTCTAATTTTTGATAACAATCTAATTTATTCTTCTTCGAATAAACTAATTGAATCTTCTGATGCTAGCTTGACTATTGCTCGTTTATAACGAGCTTTTTTCCCTATAAATTTTCCTACACGACGCTTCTTTAAAGGTAATAAAGAAGTATTTACGGAAATAACTTTAACATCAAATAACTGTTCAACAGCTGATTTTACGGCAGATTTATCTGCTTTCGAATCAACAGCGAAACTGTACTGATTTTGTTCAATTAGCCGTATTGTCTTTTCAGTAAGAATTGGATACTTTACAATATCCAGTAAATCTCTTTGAGTAGATTGAGTATAAGACATAAAAAATGCTAAACAGCTTTTAAAACTAATATTTTTGCGGCTGGATTTTTAGTATAGTATTCTTTTTACCTGGTACAGAACCCTTTAGGACAATAATATTGTCTTCAGAATTCACATACAAAACTTCGGTATTTTTAAGAGTTACCATTCCACCGCCAAGTTGACCAGCCATTTTTTTACCGGGATATACTCGTCCTGGTGTACTACCAGCACCAATACTTCCAGGCAGTCTATGGTTTTTAGAACCGTGTGTCATCGGACCTCGGCTAAAATTGTGTCGTTTTTGGTTACCCTGAAAACCTTTACCAATACTTTTTCCTGTTACTCGAACTTTTTGCCCTACAGAAAAAGTGTCAACTTTAATAATTTGCCCTAGCTTAAATTCTTCTGGTTTCGACACACGGAATTCACCAAAAGACTTAAACCCGCGATCACCAACTTTTTTTAAATGACCTCGTGTAGGTTTATTTATTTTTTCTAATTTTTCTTCGCCGTAAGCAATTTGAACTGCGTTGTAGCCATCTGTAGTTACAGTTTTAATTTGACTTACCTGGCATAATCCAGTTTTTAAGATAGTAACTGGAAGAATTGTACCCGATTGATCAAATATCTGGGTCATACCAACTTTTTTTGCAAATAGACCTGCTTGCATATAGATAATTGTTAGGTATTAGAATATATTAATTAAGTAATGCAATTTTAAAAAAATTTCATTTATATGTTTTTCAAAAAAAAACTTATATGTAGGACAAGTATAATTTAGAGAATAATCTTTTGTCTATGTATGGAATGTTTCAAACACGTGAAAATAATAAAAATTAGATCTCATTAAATCGGTTTCTACGGTAAATACACCTTTTAACACCTTTTTAGATAAATTAAAATTTAACAGTAGAGGTATTGCAAAATACCTATATTTAAATATAAAAAAGGATTTTAAAAAGTAAGATGGTTAAAGTTATCGGTATTGATCTAGGAACTACAAATTCAGTAGTTGCTGTTATGGAAGGTGGTAAGCCTGAAGTTATTACTAATGCAGAAGGCGAAAGAACTACCCCTTCAGTAGTAGCCTATACAAAAAAGGGTGATTTACTTGTAGGGCAAATTGCAAAGCGACAAGCTGTAATTAACCCCGAAAATACTTTTTATTCCGTTAAGCGTTTTATCGGAAGAAAAACAACAGAAGTGACAGAAGAACTTCGCCAAGTTTCGTATAAAATTATACAGACAGAAGACATTATCAAACTTGACTGTCCTGCATTAAGTAAGCAGTTTGCAGCGGAAGAAATTTCCGCACAAGTTTTACGCAAATTAGCGGATGATGCTTCAAAGTATTTAGGCGAAACGGTAAAACAGGCAGTTATTACTGTTCCTGCATATTTCAATGACTCACAACGACAAGCTACCAAAGACGCTGGTAAAATCGCAGGCTTAGAAGTTTTAAGAATTATTAATGAACCTACTGCAGCTTCTTTATCTTACGGTTTAGATAAGAAAGATAATGAAACTATTCTAGTTTTTGATCTTGGTGGCGGTACGTTTGACGTATCCGTATTAGAAGTTGGTGATGGTGTTTTCGAAGTTTTAGCAACATCCGGTGATACACAACTTGGTGGTGACGATTTTGATGAGAAAATTGTACAGTGGCTAATAAAAGAATTTAAAGATCAAGAAGGAATTGATTTAACACAAGATAGTCAAGCTTTACAACGCCTTACAGAAGCCGCTGAAAAAGCGAAAATCGAACTTTCCACTTTAACACAAAGTTCAATCAATTTACCGTTCATTTCTGTAACACCAGAAGGTCCTAAACATTTAGAAAAGGATTTAACACGTGCAAAGTTTGAAGAATTATGCGCTGATTTAATTCAACGCTGTAAAACTCCAATTGAAATGTCGTTAAAAGACGCGGAATTAACTTCTGCCTCAATTGACCAAAATGTACTCGTTGGCGGCTCCACAAGAATCCCAGCCGTACAAGAACTTGTTGAAAAATTACTAGGAAAAACTCCGAACCAATCAGTAAACCCAGATGAAGTGGTTGCTGTAGGTGCTGCTGTACAGGCAGGTGTACTTGGTGGAGAAGTTAAAGATATTTTATTACTAGACGTTACACCACTTTCGTTAGGGGTAGAAACTCTAGGTGGGATTACAACTAAAATTACACCTCGAAACACGATTATTCCAACAAAAAAATCAGAAACATTTTCTACTGCCGTTGATAATCAACCAAATGTAGAAATTCATGTTCTTCAAGGTGAGCGAGAGCTGGCAAAAGACAATAAAAGTCTAGGTACGTTCAGATTAGATGGTATTGCGCCGGCAGCTCGAGGAGTACCTCAAATTGAAGTAACTTTTGATATTGATGCCAATGGTATTCTTTCTGTAACTGCTAAAGATAAAGCTACAAATAAGCAGCAGTCTATCACCATTAGTGGTGCTTCTACATTACCAAAGGATGAAGTCGAAAGAATGGTTCAAGATGCAGAAGCTAACGCAACTGCTGATAAAGAGAAGTCAGAACAAATTGAAACAAAAAATCAATCAGAAGCTCTTTGTTACCAGACAACGAAACAATTAGAGCAGTTAGAATCTACAATTACTGCAGACGAAAAGCAGAAAATCGAGAGTTTAGTATCAGAGCTTGAAGCAGCTATTCAAAGTGAAAACTATGCGGCTATGAAAGAAATGATGGAAACTCTTAAAAAAGCTGTAATGGAAGTTGGTGAAAAAGCCTACAAAGAAGCGGGTGCGAATCCTCCCGGAGAGGACGTAATTGAAACTGATTTTTCCGCTGAGAAATAAAGAATTACGATCATGTAAAAGGGTTGTTAATTAAGGAAGGTTGGCAAATTAATTTATTAATTAATTTGCCAACACCCTTTAATAGACCTAAGAATAATCAATAAAGAAAATTTAATTCGCCGTTGCCCACAATTACTATGTGTGATATTCTATTATTACATACAGGGTCGATGCCCGAGCGGTTAATGGGGACGGATTGTAAATCCGTTAGCATAGCTTACGCTGGTTCAAATCCAGCTCGGCCCAATAAAATATTTTACTTCCTGTAGTTAGAGATTTACGTTATAATTATATATAACTTATAAGTTATAAATTTATATCAGATAAATATGTCAGACGTATTAAACCTACAAATCCCATCACCGACTTTTGGTGGTAGTACAGGGGGTTGGTTAAGAGCAGCTGAAACTGAAGAAAAGTACGCTATTACTTGGACAAGTAAAAAAGAGCAAGTTTTCGAAATGCCTACTAGTGGTGCAGCTATTATGCAAGGTGGTGAAAACCTTCTTTATCTTGCGAAAAAGGAGCAGTGTCTTGCACTAGGTACCCAGTTACGTACTTTATTTAAGATTAACGATTACAAAATCTATCGTATTTTCCCCAACAGTGAAGTACAATATTTACACCCGAAAGACGGTGTATTCCCAGAAAAGGTTAATGACGGTCGTGTAGGTGTTGGAAACATCGGGCACTCGATTGGTAAAAATCCAAATCCGGTTAATGTTAAATTTACTGGAAAAAGAACTTTCGATTAATCACTTTTCTACAAAAGCTTTTAAGTAATCTTTGGGGAAAAAAACTATAATCATTTTTAGAACTTTATACTACACTTATTATTTGATTAACAAAATTAGCACTTTAAACTACTATGCTAAAAAATAAGATTTTAGTAGGAAGCTTTTTAGCGACTCTTTTCTTTACTAGTAATGTTAGCCCTGTTCAAGCTTTAGAGCTTGATGAAGATACTCGAACTGTAACACTTGACGGGAAAGGTAACAATGTTGTTATCACACCAGAGCAAGTGAAGCGTGGTAAACGTCTATTTAACAATGCTTGTGGTTTTTGTCACGTGGGCGGACTTACAAAGAACAACCCTAACGTTGGTTTAGATACAGAATCACTTAGTTTAGCTACTCCACCTAGAGATAATATCAGTGAATTGGTTACTTACCTGAAGGAACCAATGACTTACGATGGACTAGATTCTATCTCAGAATTACACCCAAGTATTAAGAGTGCCGATATTTTCCCTAAGATGCGTTCTTTAACGGATGAGGATTTATTTGCTATCTCAGGTCACATTTTACTTCAACCAAAAGTTGTAAACGAAAAATGGGGTGGGGGTAAAATTTACTATTAAAAAGAATAGTAATATTACCATATTAAAGAAACTTGCTTTATTAGCAAGTTTCTTTATTTTCTAAAAAATCCTAAAAATAATAAAAAATGCAAACTGCAGAACAAACAATTTGTAATATAAGTCTAAGTTCAATCCTGTGTATGTCATATACATTAGACGAAAATAATAATATCTTTAAAAAATTAAACCTTAAAAACGAAAATTATTTAAATATAAGAGACGGTGTGCAGCTATCAAATAAGCTATATAATTTCCAAGAATTTTACAGCTTATTAAATAAGTCATCGTTAAGGAGATTTGCATATAAACTGATAAACCCCCTTTTAATTAAAAACTATCTCTTATATCCTTGTAATATTGAAGATAAAATTGTAGCAAAAAATGTTTGTGCTGAAACAATTTTACTTAAAAAATATTTAAGAAAATTTAAACATAACTACCGAAACTATTTTTTTTATAAAAACGGTAATTTTAATAATGTTCCTACCGAAAAAGAAATGAACACGTCTGCGATTAAATATTTATTTTTATTAACAGGGATATAAAAACACTTACATAATAATGATATTTAATTTAATAAGCTTTTTCAGCGGCTTTCTAACATCGAGTATAATTGACACGAGCCTTGGCGAATTTAGTGAATGGGCCATAGTAGGCGCTTCACTCGTTGTAGCCAACATAGAATCATTTAATAATTTTTATTATTCGTTAATAAGTAAAAACCGCAACACTCTTATTAATAAATCATATATTTTTATAATGCTCGATATATTAAATTTTTTTAAAATCGGTATTATTTATGGATTGATTGTAGACGCCTTTAAACTTGGAAGTTAAATTAGCCATAGTCCTCTGAAAACTCTACAATGCTACAGAAACAATTTATATATTAGGATATAATTTTTATTAATTATTAATAATTTTCCGAATAAAAAATGATTACAGATAGTCAAATTTTCATAGCTTTAATGGTTGCCGGAACCGCAGGTATTTTAGCTATCGGGTTAGGTCGTCAACTTTATATCTAATTTTAATTAGATTAAATAATCAAACGCCTTTAATTGTAATATTCAATAATAGATAAAAAGATAAGAATTCACTTTCCGAATTCTTATCTTTTTATCTATTTTTATTAAAAACTAAATTAGAGCATTCCATAAGTGTGAAGACCTTTACCTAAGAAATTTACTCCTAAATAACAAATCCAAACAACTATGAAACCAAATGAAGCTATTATTGCAGGTTTTCTTCCTTGCCAAGATTTTGTGATACGAGCATGTAAATACGAAGCAAAAACGAGCCATGTAATTAATGCCCAAGTTTCTTTGGGATCCCAACTCCAATATGAACCCCAAGCCTCATTAGCCCAAACAGCCCCAGCAATAATTCCTATTGTTAATAATGGGAAACCAAAACTTATCGTTCTATAACTCAAATTATCTACACTTTCCAATAAAGTTAAACGATTTTCTTTGATTGGCATAGAATCCTCCGGTTCTTCTACAACCAATGTAGAATAATCTTCGGTCGCACCTTCCTTATAGAAAGCAGTATCTAAAAGACCATTTGAAGCAAAAGTTTTTCCGTATGAGTTCCCTTGTAAGACAATTTCATCTTTCTTACCATTCGTAAGAATAAGAAAAAATATCCCAAGTAAGGAACCTACAATTAAACTAGCATAACTTAACATCATCACTGTAACATGCATCATTAACCAGTTTGATTTTAAAGCAGGTACAAGTGGGGATGGCGCCTGCATGCTTTCCGGTAATGAAAGGCCTGCAAAGCCAACAATAAAAAGTGAGATTGGATTGCTGATAGAGCCAATAATAGAAGTTTTAGTTTTTGATTCTAAAGCAACTGTCGTAAAGGTGATACCCCACGCTAAAAATAATAAAGATTCGTAAAGGTTACTTAATGGGAAATAACCATAAGTAAACCAACGTGAACCTAGTAAACAAAAAATTAAGGAATTAGCTAATACAGTCCCATAATAACTAATTTTAGAAAGCAATTTAAAATCTGTGTATATTATACTTGCCCAATAAAATATTGTTGTGACCAATAATACAAGAAATATTATGTTATCTAAAGAGGATTGGATGTCCATCAATATTAAAACTTTAATGTTATTTTTTTATAATTTTGAAATTGAAAAGGTTCACTTTTAGTCCTTAATAATTTAACTAAAAGGAACCTATTTTAATTTAAGCTACGTCTTCTTGCTCAACTAAAACGAAAAATAAAGCAAAAACTAGTCCTGGAAAAACAAGTGTAACAACTGGTGTTAAGATTGGAGGTAAAAATGATGCTGTCATAAATATAACTATTTAAGTTTTTAAGTTTTGAATTAAACTATAAAGTTAGTACTAATACTGATTTTATCATGATATTTATCAAATTTAAGAATATATACATAAAACAATATAAATAGCATGCTTTATTATACGTATGTTTAAAATTAATTTAAAATAAGCATTTATTGTAATAACTAAAGGGGTGATAATTTACAATAATGTATTTAACAGGAAGAAAATTCCTGGGAGGTTTTTAAACCAAAACAAATAACTTAATCAAAAATTAATCATGACTACAACTTTACAAC
>MDTF01011654.1_pt1 | contig 20739 bp, 21 predicted proteins | sample 811191 | NCBI WGS metagenome assembly MDTF01 (sample SAMN05326649, study PRJNA326480) | marine metagenome | isolation source: seawater | place: Southern Ocean | collected 2011
ACCTATATTTTTAATTTTGTTTTCTTTGCAGTGAATTGCTAAATCGTCGATCTTAATTGCGCCTTCACAAATTGAATATTGCGTATGAATTTTAAAATTATTAAAGTGATGTTCATTAGCCATTAGCTCTTTTTATATTACCATTCGAAATACTCAACTTGTAATCTGCTTTATTAGCAAGAAATCTATTGTGAGTTGCAAAAATTATAGTTTTGTTTAATTTTTTTAATTTTAAAAAATACGAAAATATTTCTTGTGAAGTTTTATAATCTAGATTTCCAGTGGGTTCGTCAGCTAAAATAAGATCTGTTTCAGCAATTAATGCACGTGCAATTGCAACTCTTTGCTGCTCACCACCAGAAAGTTCATCAGGAAAATGATGGTATCGATTTGACAAGTTAAAATCATCAAGTATGGATTTAGCTTTTTCACGTGCTTTGTAACTATTTTCATTTTTAATAATTAAGGGCATCACGACATTTTCTATAGCGGTAAAATCATTAAGCAGATTATTATTTTGAAAAATAATTGAAATTTGATTTTTTCTTATATTGTTCTTCTCTCTTTCATTTAAGTTTTTTAAATTTTTTCCTTTAAAAAAAATTTGACCCGAATTAGGTAAATCCAAGAGTGAAATAATATTTAATAAAGTTGATTTTCCTGAGCCAGAAGGTCCTACTACAGCAACTAAATCACCTTTCTTAATATTTAAATTTATTTCATTAAATATCTTAATTATTCCGTTTTTATGTTTAAAAAATTTTTTAATTTTTTTAATTTCTAAAATATTTTTATTCATATTTCAAAGCCTGGATAGTATTCATTTTTGAGATTGCTATAGCTGGTATCAATGATGCAATAGTCGTTGTTATTAAGGAAAGAATAAAAATAATTGATATTGATATAACATTTATCTCACTTGGCATTTTGTCCAAAAAATAAATATCTTGTGGAAATATCTCTATATGCAAAATATTAGATAAAAATATTCTTATAGGTTCTATGTAAACTGCAAATAATACTCCCAGTATACATCCTGTTGCTGTTGCAGTTAGTCCAATTGTAAATCCAGTTAAGAAAAAAGATTTAATTATCGATTTATTGCTAAGACCAAGAGTTTTTAAAATTGCAATTTCTTTAGTTTTATTCTTAATTAAAATTGTTAATCCTGAAATTATATTAAAAGCAGCAACAATAATAATTAAAGTAAGAATTATAAACATTACATTTCTTTCGACTTTCAGTGCTCCAAAGAGCGATTTATTCATATCTATCCAACTGTAAATATAAAAATTATTATTAATTTTATAAATTTCTTCTTTGATATAATTTGAATCTAAAGGATTTTTTAAATATAATTCTAAATTTATGTCATCAACAGTTTTTTCAAAAAATAAAAGACTTTCATTTAAATTTAAAAAAATTACATTTCTATCAAATTCGTAGAATCCACTACTAAAAATACCCAAAACAATATAATTTTCACGCTTTGGTAGTCCGCCAAAGGGAGTATTAATAAAGGATGATGAAAGTAAATTTATTCTGTCACCTACGGCTAAGTTCAAATCTATCGCTAATTCCTTTCCTATAATTACCTGGTTATTATTAATTTTATTTTTCGACCCCTCGATTAAAAACTTTTCTAGAAAAATAGAATTTTTTTTATTATTTTCTAATCCTTTAATAATTACCCCTTTTGTAGTTTGACCATTCATCACAACTCCCTCGCCACTAAATGATTCCACCACTTCTATATCTGGAAATTTATTGTTAACTCTTTTTTTAAAATCACTATCAATTATTTCGTTGTTATAGGGCTTAATAATTATATGTGGATTAAAACCTAGGATTTTATTTGTAAGATCGGTTCTAAAACCATTCATGACAGACATCACAATAATTAAAATGGCTACACCTAGCATTATACCAATAAATGAAAATGTAGAAATTACTTTTAAAAAACCTTCTTTTTTTTTAGGTCTTAAGTTTCTTAAAGCTATTAATTTTTCTACTGAATTAAACAATTTATTTTTTTATATTCTCTATAATTTCTTTTAGACTTAACATTTTTGCTTCTTTTCCTACTTCTTTAAACTCAAATTTGTTTTCTTCTGATCTTGAGCCAATAATAATTTGATATGGAATTCCTATTAGATCATGTTTTTTAAATTTTGCTGAAATATTTTCATTAACGTCATCTAATAGTACGTCTATACTTATTGCTTTTAGTTCGCTGTAGATCTTATTGGCCTTGTCTAAATTCTCTGAATTAGCTTTGTTTATACTTGGTATTATTACTATATCGAAAGGTGATACAGATTTTGGCCATTTCATAACATCGTTATTAAATTTAGCTTCTATAATGGCTCCAACTAACCTGGATACACCTATTCCATAAGATCCCATCTTAACAGCCACTTTTTTTCCCTCGGGATGATCTACCAAACAATTTAAAGTTTTGGAATATTTGTCTCCAAAATAAAAAATATGTCCTACTTCAATGCCTTTAGTGGAAATTTGATTTTCTTTTTTTACTTCTTTTTCAAAATTTTCTTTATTAAATTTTTCATCTGTAACAGCATAAAGAGAAGAAAAATCAGTTCTCATTTTATCTAGGTCGACATTGTCAAATTTATAATTACTAAATTTTATATCAAAGATATTTTTATCTGCATAAACATTGCTCTCTCCAGTCTCAGCTAAAATTATAAATTCATGGGATAAATCACCTCCAATAGGTCCTGTATCTGCGGCCATAGGTATTGCTTGAAGTTCCAATATATTAAATGTTTTTAAATAAGCATAAAACATTTTGTTGTAAGATATTTTTGCTTGCTGGTCATCGATGTCAAATGAATAAGCATCTTTCATATAAAACTCTCTACATCTCATAATTCCAAATCTTGGCCTTATCTCATCTCTAAATTTCCATTGAATATGGTAGAGCATTTGTGGAAGTGATTTATAGGACTTGAGGCTAGACCTAAAAATTTCTGTAATAAGTTCTTCGTTGGTTGGTCCATAAAGCATTTCTCTGCCTTGACGATCTTTGATTCTTAGCATTTCTTCTCCGTAATCATTATATCTACCACTTTCTTTCCATATATCAGCGGATTGTATGGTGGGCATTAACATTTCTTGTGCACCAATTTTATTTTGTTCTTCTCGAACTATCGCTTCAATTTTTTTCATAACTTTGAAACCTAGTGGCAGCCAAGAATATATTCCTGCAGCTGACTGTTTAATCATTCCAATTCTAAGCATGAGTTGGTGTGATTTAATTTTTGCATCAGCAGGCAGATCTTTTGTTAATGGTAAGAATATTTTTGATAATAACATTATTGTAAATAACTCCTTAGATTTAAATAATCATTAACTACCAGATAGTATAGTACTGAAAATAATATTGAAGTAATTAAAGTTGTTATTAAAAATCTTTTAGCTATTTGAGGGTTTTTAGGGGCTCCCGGATCGTTTCCTTTTAGATTGGCTTTGAACTCTTGGTTTTGTGATTTTATTCCAATAGGTAAGATTGAAAAAAATACTATCCACCAAATAGATATATATACAATTATGGCTCCAGTAATCCCCATTAAATTCTAGAAATATTAATTGTTGTAAAAGGTTTTTTTCCTGTTCTTTCTCTTACTATTTTTCTACAATTTTGTTTAACTGTTTCGATTAAATTTTGTTCTTGTTTTTTGTTTTGTACAGAAAATTTTCTACAGATATTATCTACTTCATCTTCTATATCAAAAATAAATGTTTCAGCGATTTCCTCTGTAGGGATACCTTTAAAAGAAATTACTGGTTTCTTAATTTTTCCATTACTTGAAATCAAGAGTGTAACTTCCATGTATCCGTTAATAGATATATTTCTTCTTTCTCTGATTGAATGCGAGTCTTCTCTAACACCGATTGAACCATCTAGATACATTCTCCCTGAGGGTGCTCTATCTGTAATTTGTGGATTTTCTCCAGGGTAAATTGTTACAATATCTCCGTTTTCTATTTGCAAGGTATGGGGGACATTCATTTCCTTGGCAAACTTTGCTTGTTCCATCATATGTCTATGCTCACCATGTACGGGAATAATAGATTTTGGTTTTACCCAACTATACATATCTTTAAGATCATCTCTATTAGGGTGTCCAGACACGTGTACAAAAGCGTTTTCTTCAGTGATTATTTCTATACCATTTCGAACTATCTCATTGTGCATAGCGTAAAGTTTTTTTTCATTGCCTGGTATAATTTTTGAAGAAAAAATTATAGTATCTCCTTTTTCTAAATAAACATCAGGGTGTATGCCATTAACTATTCTTTTTGTAGCTCCCATAGGCTCACCTTGACTGCCTGTACTTAAATAAATAATTTTTTCACGAGATATATTTTTTGCATCACGTGGATCAATTGGTTCTATTAAATTTTTTAAATAACCACATTGTCTAGCTGCTTTATAAATTCTATGCATAGATCTTCCTACTAGTGATATTTGTCTATTAGTTTTTTTGGCACAATAAAAAACTGTTTCCATACGTGCTACGTTGGAAGCAAATGTCGTAACTACAATTTTTTTTTTTAAGTTAGATATAATACGTAACAAACTATCGCGAACATCAGATTCTGAGCCAGCACGACCTTCGTTAAATACATTTGTAGAGTCACAAATCATTGCTAGAACATCTTGATTTCCTATTTCTTTTAATTTTTTTTCATCAACCTTTTCACCAATTAATGGATTGGGATCACACTTCCAGTCACCTGTATGTAGAATTATACCAACTGGTGTTTTAATGCTAAGACCATTAGGCTCAAGTATTGAGTGTGTTAATGTAATAAATTCAATTTCGAAATCACCTAATTTAATTTTTCCATTAAGTTGAACTATTTGAAGGTAGTTAGTTATATCAATTTTTTTTTCTTTAAATTTTTCTTTAACTAAAGCCGCTGTGAAAGGTGTGGCATATATTTTACATTTAAGTTCGGGCCATATTATTGCAACAGCACCTATATGATCTTCGTGAGCATGGGTCAATACTATGCCTAGAAGATCTTTTTTTTTATCCAATAAAAAACCTGGGTCTGGATAAATTAAATCAATACCAGGAATTGAATCATCAGCAAAAGTTACGCCCATATCAACTGCTATCCATTTTTCTTTATCTTTTTCTCCATAAGCATAAAGATTTAAATTCATTCCTATTTCTCCAGAGCCTCCTAGGGGACAAAATAAAAGTGCAGCTTTACTCATTTAAGTAAATTTCTATAAATAAACATAATTCCTTTTATAGTAATATGTTTATCAATTGTTGATTTATTATTGATAAAATTAACAAATACTGTCGCATAACCACCTGTTAAAATTATTTTAAATTTAGTTTTAAAATTTAAATTAATTTTTTTAATGATATTGTTTATTAGGCCCTGATAACCCCAAAGAAATCCTGCATTTAGAGCATCTTTTGTATTTTTCCCATACGCTTTAGAGCTACTCTTTAATTTAAAGATCGGTAAAGCGGAAGTAGATTTGTTTAAATTTAAAATAGAAAGGTTTACACCTGGAGCAATAACACCACCCTCATAAGTACCTGGTTTTTTTACAATATCAAAAGTTGTAGCTGTACCAAAATCTATAATCAAACAATTTGACTTAAATAAGTTAAAAGCACCAATAGCGTTTGCAATTCTGTCGGATCCTAGTTGATTATAATTATCAATATTAATTTTGATAATATTTTTTAGTGGAAGGTTTTTAATTTCATAACATTGAAATTTCTTGCTTTTTATAAATTTACTAATCTTGTTGTAGATATTAGGTACAACACTTGAAAAAAGAATTTTTTTTTTTATCTTTTTTTTTAAAAGAGGAAAAATGTACTTAGTAATATTATTTTTTACAAAAAGTTCTTTTGTTTTTGAGTTATATTCTTTTAAAATCTTAGAATTTTCGTTAACTAGGCAAATTTTAGTTAATGTATTTCCAATGTCACCAATTAGATAGTTCATTTTTTAAATATATCTATTTTTTATAGTTGTTAAATTATTATTTTCAATTTCTTTAATAATTTTTTCATAGCTTTTCTTGATTTTTTTAATAATACTTGAACTATTAATAATTTTTTCTGAATATTCTTTAAGACATGTTGAGATAAATTTTTGAGAAATTGGTGCGCTAACAATATTTATTCCTATTCCGGTAATTAAAAATTTATCATTTTTATACTCTACAACTTCTTGTAAAATGCCACAAAATTTTTTTTTTTCAATTAATAGGTCATTAGGTTTTTTTATAGTTATTAGTTTTTTTGTATAACCTTTTAATATATTTTTTATTATTTTAGCATTTATAAGTAGAAAATTTTCAATTTTAATCTTGGTGAAGTTGGCTTTAAAAAATATTGAAATGAATATATTTCCTTTTTTAGAAACCCATTTTTTTCCCATTGTCCCCCTACCTTTTGTTTGTGTGCTTGAAATGATAAAACCTGAAGTATACTTTCCGCCTTGAATTAATTTAATAGCTTTATCGTTGGTACTACTTACACTTTTAAATTTTATAACTTTTAATTTCATTAGTTAAGAAGTAAAGATTTAACAAGGTTATTTAAAAAAGAGGGATATATAAAAAAAGAGACAAGTATGAAACTACTCAAAAACAAAGTAGTTGATATACCTAAATTTTTTATTTCATCAAACGGTTTGTCTGCCTCATCAAAATAAATAGTCTTAACAATTCTTAAATAATAAAATGCAGATATTACTGTACTTAACAAGCCTATAATCGCCAAACTATACATTTTGCTCTCTATAACTGACATGAATATATAAAATTTAGCGAAAAAACCTGCTAATGGAGGTATGCCTGCAAGCGAAAACATAATTATCAATAAAGAAATAGATAAAACAGGATGGTGTTTAGATATTCCAGTTAAGTCATTTATAGTTTCACAATATTTACCGTCTCTTTTCATTAAAAAAATACAAGAAAATATTCCAAGATTCATAACAATATAAACGGTTATATATGCAATACTGCTGTTATAGCCTGTTATCGTACCAGTAGAAATTCCAGCTAGGGCATAGCCCATATGGCCGATTGAGCTATATGCAATAAGTCTTTTAATATTTGTTTGTCCAATTGCGGCTACAGCCCCTAAAATCATTGAGGCTAAAGAAATAAAAATTAAAATAGTTTGCCAATGTTCAATAAGTTGACCAAAAGGAATTTGTATAAATCTTATAAATACTGCAATGCCTGCAATTTTTGGAATTACAGCAAAAAAACTAGTAACTGAGCTTGGTGAGCCTTCATATACATCTGGTGTCCACATATGAAAAGGTACAGCTGAAATTTTAAAAGCTAAACCAACTAGAATAAAAACCATAGCAAATATTGCTCCAGTACTTTCAATGTTTGTCTTTAAATTAATTACTTCGAAGTTTGTTGAGCCACTAAAGCCATATAAAAGAGAGCACCCATATAATAATAACCCCGAAGCTAAAGCACTTAGTATAAAATATTTTAATCCGGATTCATTAGATTTTAAGTTATCTCTATCTAATGAAGCGAGTATATATAGTGCTAGTGACTGTAATTCCAAACCTAAATAAAATAATATTAAATCATTAGCACTAATCATTATAAACATTCCTAAAACTGAAATTATCAATACTATAGGGTATTCAAAATAATTAATTTTAATATCTTTAATATAATTTTGAGTAATTAGTAGTATAAAAAAAGTTCCTATTAGAATTAAGATTTTAAAAAAATTAGTGAATGAGTTTGAAACAAAACTGTCAGAAAATAATTTAAATGATTCATTAAATGAACTTAAAATAATTAATATTAAAGAAATTATTATTCCATAGGTAATTTTTGTGACTAAATTATAGCTATTTTTAAAAAAAACACCTATGAGTAAAGTTATAAGTATTGCTGCAGAAAGAAATATCTCGGGTAAATATAAGTCTATATTTTCCATTATTTAACTGTATTTAGAATTAAACTCATTTGATAATTATTCATTAATTCATCTACTGAAACGTGGATCGTATCTAAAATTAGATTTGGATAAAAACCAAAAAATAAAGTTAAACCAGCAAGCGTAAATAAAACTAAACTTTCAGATAAATTTAAATCTTTTAAACTTATTAATTCTTTTTTTTCTAGTTTTCCAAAAATTACTCTTTTATACAACCAAAGCATATAAGCAGCACCAAGAATTATGCCAATACTCGCAACTATCGCTACTAAAAAATTCTTCTGAAATACTCCTAATAAAATTAAAATCTCACCTACAAAACCGCTTGTGCCTGGCAAGCCTAGTGCGCCTAACATGAATATTGCAAAAACTAAGGAATATTTTGGTAAAATATTGACTATTCCACCATAAGAAGTGATGAGTCTAGAATGTACTCTATCATAAAGAACGCCCACACATAAGAAAAGCGCTGCTGAAATAAGACCATGGCTTAGCATTTGAAAAATACTTCCTTCAATTCCTTGTTTTGTAAAAGAAAAAATACCCAAAGTTACAAAGCCCATATGTGCAATAGATGAATAGGCGATAAGTTTTTTCATGTCTTCTTGCATTAAGGCCACCAAGGAAGTGTATATAATTGCTATTATGCTAAGTGTGAAAATTAACGGCACAAAATATTCTGAAGCAACAGGAAACATTCCAATTGAAAATCTTAAAAAGCCATAACCAGCCATTTTTAATAAGATAGCTGCTAAAATTACAGAGCCAGCTGTTGGTGCCTCAACGTGAGCATCAGGTAACCACGTATGAACCGGCCACATTGGCATTTTAACAGCAAAAGAACTAAAAAAAGCAAGCCAAAGAACATATTGAAATTCTACAGGAATTTTAATTTTATAAATTTGAGTAACATCTGTAGTGCCTGTTATCCAATAGATTGAAATAATAGCAACTAGCATCAAAACTGAACCAAGAAGAGTAAATAAAAAAAATTTAAATGCTGCGTATACTCTTTTTGGTCCACCCCAGATTCCAATAATTAAAAACATTGGTATCAAACCAGCTTCAAAAAAAAGATAAAAAATTACTAAGTCTAGAGAGCAAAAAACTCCTATCATAAATGATTCTAGGATAAGAATTGCAATTAAAAATTCTTTAAGTCTTATTTTTACACTATTGATACAGGAAATAATACAAATCGGTGTTATGAACGCAGTTAAAACTATAAATAAAATAGATATTCCATCTATGCCAAACTTAAATTTTATATATCCATTTATCCATTTTTTTTCTTCAAGAAACTGAAATTCTGCTGAGCTTGAGTCAAATATATACCATAAAAAAATGGCTAAAAAAAAATTTACAAAACTGGTGAACAAAGAAACATATATTGCATTATTATTTTCACTTTTTTTGTTATTAAAAATTAAAATAAAAACAGCTCCTAAGAATGGAAGTAATGTTATTGATGACAATATTGGAAAATTCATTTTTATTTAATCATTAAGTAAGTTAATAAAAAAGAAAGGCCTAAGAGCATTACAAAAGCATAGTCATAAATAAACCCACTTTGAAATTTTACTGCTTTATTTGAAATAAATTTTATTGCTTTTGAGAAACCATCTGGTCCAAATCTGTCTATTATGTTTTGATCTCCTTTTTTCCACAACATAAAGCCAATTAATTTAATTGGTTTTACAAATAAAAATTCGTATAACTCGTCAAAATACCATTTGTTTATTAAAAAATTATATAAAGGTTCGTTCAGTTTTTTTACGCCCTCTAAAATTTTAGGATCTTTAACATACAAATAATATGACAGAGGAATTGCTAAAACAACCAAAACAGGGGTAATTAATAAAAGCCAAAGTGGTAGGTGTAAATGCTCAATTTCTTTAGCAAAAAAAATAGAGTTTTTCCAAAAATCTAAATAATTATAGCCGATTAACATTTCCTTAAATAAATATCCTGAAAAAATTGCTCCCAAAGCTAGTAATACAAGAGGTAGCAACATAACCGCAGGCGAGTCGTGAATTTTTTCAATGGGTAAAGATTTATTATTATAACTTCCGTGAAATGTTTTGAAAAATAATCTCCAAGAATAAATAGCTGTTAAAAAAGCTGTAAAGATACCAACTGTCATAGCGTAATAACCAATTGAATTATCTTTAAAAAAAGCAAATTCTATGATTGCATCTTTTGAATAATATCCTGATAGAAAAGGAAAACCTGTTAGTGCCAAAGTCCCAATTAACATTAAGACCCATGTATAAGGAAGCTTTTTCCACACACCTCCCATTAGTCTTATGTCTTGTTCATCTTTAAAGGCATGAATAACTGACCCTGAACCTAAAAATAATAAGGCTTTAAAAAATGCATGTGTAAATAAGTGAAAAATTGCTACATGGTAAGCTCCTACGCCTGCTGCAAAAAACATATACCCTAGTTGACTACAAGTTGAATAAGCTATAATTTTTTTTATATCATTTTGAACTAAAGCAACTGAAGCAGCAAAAATAGCTGTTATCATTCCTATAATAGCAACAAAATTTAGAGCCACCTGAGAATATTCAAATAATGGTGAGCATCTTACGACTAAAAATACACCTGCTGTAACCATTGTTGCCGCGTGTATTAAAGCAGAAACTGGTGTTGGACCTTCCATTGCATCGGGCAACCAGGTATGAAATAAAAATTGGGCTGATTTCCCCATTGCTCCAATGAAGAGTGTTAAGCTTATTAGCGTAATTAAATTTGGTTTAAACCCAAGAAAATTTATTTCTTTACCGGCTAATCCAGCAGCTTTAATAAAAACTTCATCATAATTTACAGTTCCAAAATAATAAAAAATTAGAAAGATACCGACAGCAAAACTAAAATCACCAACACGATTGACTAAAAAAGCTTTGATGGCAGCATTGTTAGCAGAGTTTTTTTTATACCAAAAACCTATTAATAGATAAGAGCATAGACCAACTCCTTCCCAGCCAAAGAATAATTGAAGAAAGTTATCCGAAACTACAAGCATTAGCATTGAAAAAGTGAATAAGGACAAATAAGACATAAACCTTGGTCTGTTAGGATCGTGACTCATATATCCAATTGAATAAATATGAACTAGTGAAGATACTGAGGTTACTACAACTAGCATTATCGAGCTTAAAGGATCAATATTAATAGACCAATTAACTTGAAAATTTCCTGAACTTATCCATTCAATAATTTTATAATTTCCATAGTGATCTTGAGTGATACCATTATAAAAAATAATAGATGAAAATATCGCAGAAAATATTACAAGCATAGTAGTAATTATTTCTGAATATCTATGTCCCAAAGATTTAGAAAAATAACCTAAAATAGATCCTAATAATGGAAAAAAAATTAATAAATAAACCATTTAACCTTTCATCTCATTAATATCTTGCACTCTTATTGAGCCTTTGTTTCGATAGTAAGAAACAATTATTGCTAAACCTATCGCTGCTTCTGCCGCTGCTACAGTCAGTATAAAAAAAGTAAATATTTGACCGGTTATGTCATTTGAGTAAATAGAAAAAGCTACCAAGTTAATATTTACAGCAAGTAAAATAAGTTCAATTGACATTAAAATTACTATTACATTCTTCCTGTTTAAGAATATTCCCACTATACCAAGTAAAAAAATTACACCACCAAGTGCCAAATAATGTCCTAATTCAATATTAATCATCAATTTTAACTCCTTTATTAAAATCTGCTTCAGCTAGCTCTATTGATGTTTCTCTTTCTCTAGATATTTGATTAATGTAACTTTGTTTTTTTACACCTTCTCTCTTTCTGTAAGTTAAGATAATAGCTCCTATCATAGATAATAATAAAATAATTCCAGCTACTTGAAATAAATGAATATATTGCGTGTAAAGAACACTTCCAAGCATATGAGTATTTGTTATGTTTTCATCAATTATTAAGGAATCGGTTTTAATAAAATTAGATTTATATTTCCAACCCCCTAAAACTACTAAAACCTCTAAAAGAATAATTAAACTTACAATTAAACCAACGGGTATATGTGTTGATTTCTTTAAACCCCTAAACCATGACTGTTTTTGTTCTGCCACATTTAACATCATGACCACAAATAAAAATAATACCGCAACAGCACCTACATAAACAATAAGCATTATCATTCCTAAAAATTCCGCACCAATCATAATAAAAAGACAACCAACTGAAATAAAATCTAGAATAAGAAAAAAAACAGCATGAACAGTATTTTTACTTACAATAACCATCAATGCTGAGCCAACAGTTATGATTGAAAAAAAATAGAAAAAAATTGTATGTGCTAACATCCTATCTGTATGGTTTGTCTAATCTAATATTTTTAGCTAGAACTTCTTCCCATCTGTCTCCGTTATCCATTAATTTTTCTTTATTGTAATAAAGTTCTTCTCTTGTCTCTGTAGAAAATTCAAAATTAGGTCCTTGAACAATAGCTTCAACAGGACATGACTCTTGACACAAGCCGCAATAAATACATTTTAACATATCAATATCATACCTTGTTGTTTTTCTGCTTCCGTCTTCTCTTTCGGTAGACTCAATTGTGATCGCTTGTGCTGGACAAACTGCTTCACAAAGTTTGCACGCAATACAACGTTCTTCTCCACTTGGATACCTTCTTAAAGCGTGTTCGCCTCTAAATCTTGGACTTAACGCTCCCTTTTCGTGAGGATAATTAATTGTCTTTTTAGGTTTGAACATTTCTTTAATCGCTATCGATAAAGCTATAACAAATTCTACTAAAAAAATTGTTTTGATAAATCTAATAATTTTCATTTAAAATAACTTTGTTGGTAGTTTTTCAAAATAAAATAAAAAACTAGCGGTTAATACAACATAAAATAAAGAAAAGGGTAAAAATATTTTCCACCCTAGTTTCATTAATTGATCATAACGATACCTTGGTACTATAGCTTTAACCAAGGCAAATAAAAAAAATAGAAATAGTATTTTTAATATCATCCATATAGGCGCTGGTACTAAGTTTACTGGATAAACATCCAGAGGTGGAAGCCAGCCTCCTAAAAATAAAATAGAACCCATTGCGCACATAAGTAATATATTGGCATATTCACCTAGCCAAAACATAGCATACATCATTCCTGAATATTCTGTTTGGTAGCCCGAAACTAATTCGGCTTCGGCTTCTGGTAGATCAAATGGTGGACGATTTGTTTCTGCTAAAGCAGAAATAAAAAAAACAACAAACATAGGAAATAAAGGTATTGCAAACCAAAGATTTTGTTGTGCATAAACTATGTCTCTTAAATTTAAAGAACCAACACATAAAAGAACATTAATAATAATTATACCTATTGAAACTTCATAAGATACCATTTGAGCTGCTGAACGAATAGCTCCTAAAAAAGGATATTTAGAATTTGATGCCCAGCCACCCATTATAATCCCATACACACCTAGGGAGGAGACAGCAAAAAGGTAAAGTATTCCAACATTAATATCTGCTAATACTAATTCATTACTGAAAGGAATGACTGCCCAAGCTACTAAAGCTAATGTCATGGTTACAATAGGTGCTAAAATAAAGATAACTTTATTTGAACTTGCTGGAATAATAATTTCTTTTAAAATATATTTTAAAGCATCAGCAACAGTTTGTAACAAACCGAAAGGTCCAACTACATTTGGTCCTTTTCTTTTTTGAACAGCCCCCCAAATTCTTCTGTCTAACCAAACCACTAAAGCTACAGAAACTAAGACTGGTATCAAGATAAAAGCTATTTTAAAAAGTTCATCTGAAAGTGTGTTTAAATATTCCATATTAATTAATAGTTCCATTTTTTTTATTATTATCAATTATATTTCTACAGTCGCTCATAGTTTTTGATGCTCTTGATATCGAATTACTAAAATAATAATCCATAACTTTAATTTCTATTTTTTCATCAGATATAATTGCTATGGGTTTTGGGGAAGATATTTTATTTTTTTTAGGCAATAAATCAATTCCTAAGAAATTAGAAATTTCTTTAAGTGATAGATTTCTAATAGACATAAAATCAGGATATAAGTTTTTTTTGTAAAGATTATTATGTATAAGATTAAAAATTTTCCAATCTTCCAGTGACTCATTAGTTGGATAGGAAGCTTTTCTACATTCTTGAACCCTTCCTTCTAAATTTTCAAATAACCCATTTTGTTCTGTATAGGCTGGGCTGGGCAAAATTACATCCGCTAATGCTGCATTTCTATCACCATGTGATCCTTGATATATAATAAATTCATTATTTTTTTTTATTTCAATATTGTCGGAACCAACTAGAAACAATAATTTGAATTCTTTGTTTTTAAGTTTATCAAAAAAAATAAAATTCTCTTTTTCATCAATATTATAAAAACCTAAATCTATCGCTCCAACCGTAGAGGCATTTTGTGTTAATACATTTAAAGCATTCCAAGTCTCATTTATAAAATTATTTTTAATTAAAAAACTTTTAGTTTCTTCTAGTATATATTTAGCATTTTTAAGTTCCAGGGCAGATTCACCAATAATAAATAATGGTTTTTTTGAATTTTTAAGAATTTCATTAAATTTACTTTTATTTTCAAAGATATTTTTTAAATCATCTATACTTTCACCAAGTAATGCGTAATCATACGTCAAGTCACCGGGATTACCAATCGAATAAATAGGTGTGTTATTTTTTATAAATGCTTTTCTTATTCTTGCATTAACTATAGTTGCTTCGTGCCTAGGATTGCTGCCAATTAGTAGAATTAAATCGCTCTCCTCAATGCCTTGTATTGAGGTGTTAAATATATAATTTTCTTTATTTGATGGATTAATATAAAAATTTTTTTCTCTAAAATCATAATTATTGCAGCCGATTTTTTTTAACAAAGATTTAAAAGAGTAAATAGTTTCAATTGAAGTCATGTCGCCAACATGTCCTCCGATGTTCTCAGGATTTGTAGATCTAATTTTGTTTGAAACTAATTCAATTACATCATCCCAACTTGATTTTGTTAATTTTCCATTTTTTTTAATATAAGGTGTATCTAATCTTTGTTTTAGCAAACCATCACAAGCATACCTCGTTTTATCAGAGATCCATTCTTCATTGATTTCGTTGTTTAATCTTGGTAAAATTCTTTTTACCTCCCAACCATATGTATCCACTCTTATGTTTGATCCTACGGCGTCCATAACATCTATACTTTCTGTTTTTTTAAGTTCCCATGGTCTGGCTTCAAAGGCATAAGGTTTAGATGTAAGTGCTCCCACAGGACATAAATCTATAACGTTAGCGGATAATTCAGATGTCATAGACTGTTCTAGGTATGTTGTAATTTCCATATTTTCACCTCTACCAATAGCTCCAATTTCTGGAACACCAGCTACTTCTTCGGCAAAACGTACACATCTTGTGCAATGTATACATCTTGTCATTTGAGTTTTAATCAAGGGACCCATATATTTATCTTTTACCGAACGTTTGTTTTCAGAAAATCTTGATTTATCAAAACCATAAAATAAAGATTGATCTTGTAAATCACATTCACCTCCTTGATCACAAACTGGACAATCAAGCGGGTGGTTAGCTAATAAAAACTCCATTATTCCTTTACGGGCTTTCTTAACAAATTCTGTATTAGTTTTAATGTTCATGCCTTCAGCAGCTGGCATTGCACATGAGGCTATAGGTTTTACAGATCTCTCCATTTCTACCAAACACATTCTACAATTTCCGGCTATAGATAATTTTTCGTGATAACAAAATCTTGGAATCTCAACATCTGCAAGCTCACAAGCTTGTAAAACTGTCATGCCTTTTTCAAATTCGATTTCTTTTCCGTTAATAATTATTTTAGGCATTTTCACTTTCTAAAAGATGTTGGTCTACTAAATAAGGTGTGTTTTTTTTCTTTTTGAATATTGGTTCACCAATGCATTTTTTTTCTATTTCTTTTCTGAAATGTCTTAATAGACCTTGCACAGGCCATGATGAACCCTCTCCAAATGCACAAATTGTATGTCCTTCTATTTGTTTTGTTACATCAGCCAACAAATTAATATCATTAAAAGTTGCTTCTCCTCTGCCAGCTCTTTCTAAAATTCTCCACATCCAGCCTGAACCTTCTCTGCATGGCGTGCATTGACCGCAACTTTCATGCTTGTAAAATCTAGCAATTCTAGCAAAGCATTTAATAATATCTTGATCTTTATTGATCACTACTATGCCTGCAGTACCCAACCCACTTTTCTGAGCTATCAAAGAATCAAAATCCATAGTTATTGTATCACAAATATTTTTAGGTAATAAAGGCATTGAAGAACCGCCAGGTATAACGGCTTGTAAATTATCCCATCCTCCAATTACACCGCCCGCATACTTTTCTATTAATTCCTTTAAAGGAACGCCCATTTCTTCCTCAACATTACATGGGTGGTTTACATTTCCAGAAATACAAAAAATTTTTGTTCCAGTATTTTTGGGTTTTCCTAAGGATGCAAACCATTTACCACTCTTTCTCAAAATTGTTGGAACAACTGCTATTGTTTCGACATTATTAACTATTGTAGGACATCCATATAATCCAACTAATGCAGGAAAGGGTGGTTTAAGTCTTGGTTGACCTTTGTTTCCTTCAATGCTTTCTAGAAGGGCAGTCTCTTCTCCGCAAATATAAGCGCCCGCTCCAAAGTGAACGTGAATGTCAAAATCCCAACCAGAACCACATGCATTTTTTCCTAAAAATTTTTTTTCATAAGCTTGATCAATTGCTTCTTGTAATCTATTGCCTTCATTAAAATATTCTCCTCTAATGTAAATATAACAAATGTGTGCATTAACAGCGTAACCAGCGATCAAACATCCTTCAATTAATTTCTGAGGTTCAAATCTAAGTATATCTCTGTCTTTACATGTACCAGGTTCAGACTCGTCTGCATTAATAACTAGATAATGGGGCCTTGAACCCACTTCTTTTGGAGCAAAAGACCATTTGAGACCAGTTGAAAAACCAGCTCCTCCTCTTCCTCTTAATTCTGAAGTTTTTATTTCATTGATAATCCACTCTCGCCCTTTAGAAATTATTTCTTTAGTATTATTCCAATCTTCTCTTTTAATAGATTTATCAATCTCCCATCCGTGCGTATTGTATAAATTTTTAAATATCTTATCTTCTTCTTTAAGCATTATTTCCTCCGTTTAATACTGGTCTATCTTTTTCTGGGGCGGTACTAGTTCTGTTTCTAAAAGACTTTGGTTTTATAGGCTTGTCATTATGCAAAGAATCTATAATTTCAATAGTGCTTTTTTCATCAAGATCTTCATAGTAGTCATTATTAATTTGCATCATAGGCGCACTAACACAAGCGCCCAAACATTCTACCTCGAGCCAAGAGCACATCTTGTTTTTTGAGATTGTATTTTCTTCTTGAGAAATTTTTTCCTTACATATTTTTACAATTTTATCAGCTCCACGAATTAAACATGGACTAGTTGTGCAAACTTGTACAAAATATTTTCCAACAGGAGCTAAATTATACATTGTATAGAATGTGGCTACTTCATAAACTTTTATGTAAGTAATTTCTAAATATTTAGCTATATATTTCATGGCAGATAGAGGTATCCAATTTTCATTTTGTCTCTGGGCCAAATATAAAAATGGCATAACAGCACTTTTTTTTTTATTTTCAGGATATTTTTTCAATATCTTTTCAGCAGTTTCTTTATTATTTTTTGTAAACTCAAATGTATCTGGTTGTTGGTCGTGAATTTTTTTTAAACTCATCTGTCAACCTCGCCAAAAACAATATCTAATGATCCTAGAACTGCAGGAACATCCGCAAGCATATGTCCTCTAATTAAATAATCCATTGCCTGTAAATGTGAAAAACCTGGGGCTCTAATTTTACAACGATAAGGTTTGTTGCTTCCATCGGATATTAAATAGACTCCAAATTCACCTTTTGGCGCCTCTACAGATGTATATACATTACCTGCAGGCACTCTAAAACCTTCTGTAAATAATTTAAAATGGTGAATTAATGCTTCCATTGAATCTTTTAGATCTTCTCTGTTGGGAGGAGAAATTTTTCCGTCTATAGACTTGATTGCACCTTTGGGCATTTTAAATATACATTGTTCAATAATTTTTATACTTTCTCTCATCTCTTCAATTCTGCAAAGATATCTGTCAAAGCAATCTCCATTTTTTCCAATAGGGATTTTAAAATCTAAATTTTCATAACATTCATACGGTTGTGATTTTCTTAGATCCCAGGCTATGCCTGATCCTCTTAACATAACACCTGAAAAACTATGATCTAAAGCTTCTTGTTTGCTCACAATTCCTATCTCAACATTTCTTTGTTTGAAGATTCTATTGTCAGTCAATAAACTCTCTAGGTCATCAATGATTTTTGGGAATGTTTTACAAAAACTACCAATATCATCTACTAACTTTTGAGGGATATCTTGATGAACACCTCCTGTTCTAAAATAATTAGCGTGCAATCTTGAGCCAGAGGCTCTTTCATAAAAAGTCATTAATGTTTCTCTTTCTTCAAAACCCCAGAGTGTCGGAGTTAAGGCACCAACGTCAAGTGCTTGAGTTGTTACATTTAGAATATGACTTAAAATTCTTCCAATTTCACAGAAGATAACTCTAATATACTGCGCTCTTTCAGGTACAGTTATATTTAATAGTTTTTCAGTAGCTAAAGTAAAGGCATGTTCCTGGTTCATTGGAGCAACATAATCAAGACGATCAAAATAAGGTAGTGCTTGCATATAAGTTTTGTGTTCAATCAATTTTTCAGTTCCACGATGAAGTAAGCCAATATGAGGATCAGCTTTTTCGACAATCTCTCCATCTAACTCAAGAATAAGTCTTAAAACCCCATGAGCGGCCGGGTGTTGAGGACCAAAATTTAAAGTTAAAGATTTATTTTTTTTTGTCATTGATTTTTTTATCTCCTATTTCTTTGATATATTTCGTTCCTTCCCAAGGACTCTCAAAGTCAAAATCTCTATAGTTTTGTTCAAGTTTAACTGGTTCATAAATTACTTTCTTTTCTTTTTCGCTATATCTAACTTCGGTAAATCCAGTTAAAGGAAAGTCTTTCCTTAAAGGATGTCCTTCAAAATTATAATCTGTTAAAATTCTTCTTAGGTCTGGATGATCTTTAAATGTAATACCATACATATCAAATACTTCACGTTCCATCCAGTTAGCAGAAGGATAAATTTTTGTAACTGTTGGAATTTTTTTCTCTACTTCAAAATTAATTGACACTTTAATTCTTATATTTTTTTCATGTGAAAGCAGTAAATAGATTAATTTGAATCTTTTTTCATCATCAGGATAGTCTACACCAGCAATGTCAATTAATTGTCTAAATTTAAGTTTATCATTAGATTTTAAAAAAATAATTACATCTATTAATTCTTCTTCACTCGTTTCAATTAGTAATTCATCAAAAGTAAGTAAAGTTTTTTTTATCTTGCTCGTAAGTTCAGAATTTATTAACGTTTCAATATCTTTTAATTTAAGTTCCATAAGATTTTATCTATTTACCGAACCTTCTCTTCTAATTTTTTTTTGTAATTGAAGTATGCCATACAATAAAGCTTCCGCTGAAGGAGGACATCCAGGGACATATATGTCTACGGGAACAATTTTATCACATCCTCTAACCACAGAGTAAGAGTAGTGATAATAACCACCTCCATTAGCACAACTTCCCATTGAGATAACATATCTTGGCTCTGGCATTTGATCGTAAACTTTTCTTAAAGCAGGTGCCATTTTGTTTGTTAAAGTTCCTGCAACTATCATAACATCTGACTGTCTAGGAGAAGCTCGGGGTGCGGCACCAAATCTTTCAAGATCATATCTTGGCATTGAAGTCTGCATCATTTCAACAGCACAACAAGCTAAACCAAAAGTCATCCAATGTAACGAACCAGTTCGCGCCCAGTTAATAAGATTATCAGTAGAAGTAGTGATAAAACCTTTTTCACTAAATTCTTTTGCTAATTCTTTGAACTCTTCTGGTATTTTTTTTTCTTTTTCCGAAAATGAGTCTATTTTTATTCCCATTCTAAAGCCCCTTTTTTCCATTCATAAATAAACCCAACTGTTAAAACTGATAAAAATATCATCATTGACCAGAAACCAAGAGCTCCTATATTTCCAAGTGAAATTGCCCATGGAAATAAAAAAGCAATTTCTAAATCAAAAATAATAAATAAAATTGCTACTAAATAAAAACGTACATCAAATTCCATTCTGGAATCGTCAAATGCTTCAAAACCACATTCGTAAGCTGATAATTTTTCGGGATCAGGATTACTGGGTGCAGCTAAAAAATTTGCCAATATAAAACCAATGCTTAATGCGAGCGCAATAAACAAAAATAAAATAATTGAAAAATATTCTGATAAAAAGTTATAAATCATGTTTACCCATTATTAGTTTTTTTATCTTATATAATAAATTTTACCTAGTTTAACATCTGATAACTTAGCCACATTGTGCAGAAAACTCTTTACTATTCCAAGAAAATGGCGGGAGTGATGGGGCTCGAACCCACGACCTCCTGCGTGACAGGCAGGCGCTCTAACCAACTGAGCTACACCCCCATTTTGCTTGGTGGGCGGTAAAGGACTCGAACCTATGACCCTCTCGGTGTAAACGAGATGCTCTACCAACTGAGCTAACCGCCCCT
>MDTF01009111.1_pt1 | contig 20733 bp, 14 predicted proteins | sample 811191 | NCBI WGS metagenome assembly MDTF01 (sample SAMN05326649, study PRJNA326480) | marine metagenome | isolation source: seawater | place: Southern Ocean | collected 2011
CAGCAGTAGTAGTAGCAACACCACAATCAATAGAGACAATAGCAGCAGATGCAACAATAAAAGAAGCAGCACCAGAAGTAGTAACACCAGCATCAACAGAAGAAACAGCAGCACCAAAACAAGCAGCATCTGAAAAACTAAAAGAAGAAGAAAACAATAAAAAAGAATTTTATGAATTAAATGAAAAATATAAAGGTGTACCTGGCTTAAAAAAAGAAAATTATACTAAAGAAGACTTTGACTATAATAAAGAATTAATAAACGATTATGATAAAAAATTCAATAGCTTATATATATATTTAAGAAATTTATGCCACGGAATTATATATGAAAAATATATAGATGTAGATGGTGATGCCAAGTGGACAGAATACAAAGAAAAAAATATTACATATAAAAAATCGAAACCTGAAAAATATACTAAGTATATACATATATTAATTTATTTAGAAATATTAAGAATATTATCACTTTCTGACAATGAAGATGATTTAGCGGAAGATATTAAAGAACCAGAAATAGACCATATAAAAAATATATTAAAAAAATTAAGAGAATTTTATGATAAATTGAACGATGAGGACGAATCTTTCATTATAAATAAAATTATTAAAAATGAAGAAATTGAAATATCACATCAAAAAAAAATAAAGATAGATAACTTATTAAAACTCCAATACATATCAGATGAAATATCACCACAATCAGATGAGCCACGAGAAATAAAAGGAGGTGCTCAATTGGATGATGTAGATTATAATAATTTAAAAAAATTTTATTCGCATCACCCATTAATTAAAGAACTTTTAGAACAATATTTTAATGAAAAAAATATGTCAAAAAAAAAAAATAAAAAAAAGAGAAATATCAACAAATATAGCAACAACAATAGAACAACCACATGAATTAAAAGATAATAAACCAAATGAAGAAACACTTAATAAGAAGGATGATGGTACATTCGAAAGATTAAAAAATATGGCAATGAATATGATTAATAAAGAAAAAAACCCAGCGTTAGAGGAAAAAAAAAGACAAGATATGAAAAGGGAATTAGAAAAAAAGAAGGATAAATTTAATCAAACAATTAATGATGCAGAAAAACGTATGGACGATGGAGATGAGAATATAGTGATAATACAAAAAATAACAGCAGTAATATATAAAATAATATTAGGAACGATAATATTGTTTACTTTTATAATAATAATACTACATATAATAAATATAATAGCATTCTTATATAATTGTTTTATAGATATTGGAGATAAATATCATAGTAATACTATAACAAGAGATACATATAGATATAAATTGTTAAAATATATAAATTATGTAAAAGATAATGAGCTACCTGCATTAAAAAATATAAATACATCATCTTCTGGAAATCAAGAAATAGATAATATAAAAAGAAAAATACTAAAATTTACAAGTATTATAAATATATTTAAAAAGAATTTTTCAGACAGGTATCAGAATGAAGAACAAATATCTGGTGATATTAAATTAAAATGGAGTGACGAAATAAAAAAAGCCGGAGAAGACGATATAAAAAAATTCGAAGAAGCATTAAAAGAATATGAAGAAAAAGCTGGAGAGTTGGCTAATCCAGATCAAGTTTTTGCTAATTTTAAGGAAGGTGGCTCTACTAAAGTATTGGATATTATAAAAGAAATGAAGGAAGAGACAACAAGAGAGGAAACACGTTATAGACAAGCTATAGAAGAAAATGCTCCATTACTTGACGATGAAAAAGAAAAAAAAGAACCAGAATTATATGTATTTTTTTCTTTAAGATTTATTTATTTATCATTAAAATTATATTTAGCATTTTTTCTATTATTATTAATAACATTTTTTATATATATAGTAATTAATATAGCTTTAAAAAAGAGTTCATCCAAAGTTGAAATACCAATATTTCCAAATGATGTATTATTTAAAACATTACTAAAGATTGCAATGATATCTTTATTGTTTATATTTTTAAATATGATAATGTTTAAATTATATTTTGTAAAATATATATATGGGGGGATTCAAAATGTATATATAGAAATAGATAAATTTGAAAATTATATTAGAAATGTATTAACTATTACAAGGAATCAAAATGTGGAGAAGGCACCAATAATGTTACGTAATGTAGAAATGAGCGACGATCCTATATATTATCAAGATATAGATCCAGTATTTAAAAAATTATTAGATGATAATATAGAAGACGAGGATGCAATAATGGATTATATAATAGATGAGATAAACATGATAGATAAAAAAAATGGTGAAATAGGTCCATTCGATGACTTAGGTGAAAAAATCCAAACAACATCTCAAGAACGCTATGAATTAAATTATATAGACGAATATTATTGGGATTATCAAAGAATAAAAAGAGATATAATATTATATATTTTAATAAAACATTTATATAATGGTAATAAAAGTGAAAAGGATAAAATAATTCAATATTTTATAAATGAAGATAAATGTATAAAATGGGATGACGAATATGATATAGTAGACGAAAGTTTTTATTCATTATTAGCAAATAATTATAGAAATGTACCAATCGGTACATTTAATTTTAAAAATATAGAAAGGTTAATAAATAAAGAAACTGAAATAGATAATAAGATATATTTAAAAGTAGCGGAAGATTTAAGATATGATGTAAATGAAATATTACATAATTTGCAAAATTATATAGGTGAAACAAATATAGAATTTGATAGAGAGAATTATCTTGTGAATATAGGAGTATATTTTTTTATAAATTTGTTAATAAGTGTAATATATTTAATAATAGTAAATGAAATATATAAAAAAAGTGGATATAGTATATTTTAAAATGTAACAAATAAATAAAGAAAATGAAAGAAATATTAGTATTTATAATAGTCTTGACATTATTGATAATAAATTATTGTAGTATGATAAATATAGTTTATGAGAATGATTACAATAAATATAATAAAAAAGTTTGCGATGAAAATAAGTATGAGATAGAAACATATAGATATAATTTATATAATTATATATTTGGAGATAAATATAAAAAATCAAATATAATATATAAACAAACAACAAATTTAATATTAATATTAACAATTGTAATATTAATATTTTATATATTATATGTATATAATAATAAAAATAGTAGAAAAAATATAATAATAATAGTAATATATATATTATTATTATTATTATTTATAAAAGTTAGTTTTAATAGTGATAAAATACATAAAAAAATATACAATAAAGTGAATGAGAATGGTAATGATTTATATAGATATATAAAAGTATACAAAATATTAAATGCATTACTTTATATGGATGATGATAATGCAAATATAAAGGATGAGATATTAGAATATTCTAATAAAGATAAAAAGAATGGTATGACATTTAATGATATATTAGAAAATAATATATCAAATTATCATAGAATAGTAAATACAAGTGAAATAAAATATAAAAAACGATTGGCGATAGAGAGATTAGATATATTAAAATATATGATATTAAACGAGGATTCTTTTTTATATTTCAAGGAATATTTTGCAAATATATATATAATAATAAATAAGAAAAAATATTATTTAAAAGAATTAAAAAGTAATCAAGAAATAAATAATAAAATAGAGGAAAGATTAATAGAAAATACTAAAGGTTATGAAGATGATGATATTTTAAGTACTAAGTTAATATTAAATGGGGATAAAGATTATATAAGATATTTAGAAGATAATAAAGACATAATATTAAATAAAACATATTCACGTGATAATAATTTCAAAGAAATAAATAATATAATTGAAGAATTAAAAATAAATAATATAATATATATAATAATAATATCAATAGTAGGATTAATATTATCACATATATTATACAAAAAAATAAATGATATTAGATATATCTTAGTATTAATAGGAATAACAATATTTTATTTAGTAATATTAGTACAACTATTAAATAAATAAATAACTTATTTTTATATTATGTTTTTATAAAGGACATGTTAGATATATATAGCAAAAATATCATATATAATATATTATTGATAATAATAACGATATACATATTTATAGAATTTATAAATATAACATCAATGGTATATTATTATAAATTAAATATAGATTATGGGGATAAATTAAATAAATCATGTTTAAATAATAATACCGAATATGAGACAAAAAGATACCAATTGTATAATAATATATTAGATATAAAATTATCAAACGATAAATATAATAAAAATAATAATAAAATAGTATTAATAATATCATTAATAGTATTATTGGTGATAACATTAATATTTGCTTATATAGTATATTATATAATAATGGATATAAAGGGAAATAATTCAGATGAGAATAATTTATCAGCAATATTTTATAAATTATTGCTGGTAGTATCAGTATTATTTACATTAATATATATACCATTGTTAATAGGATTAAAAATAGGATTTATAAATAAAATAACATCAAGTACGGATGATAAAATTTATAAAAATATAAGAAATATATATTTAATAATGTCAATATTAATAATATTATTGCATTATAATGTAAATAATAATAAGAAATATAGTACACAATATTATATATTAAATTTATTATTTTATATAGGTGCTATATATTATACCGATTTAGTAATAAAATTATATAATGATAATAATCTTATAATAGATTATGGAAATTCAGAGAATAAATATGAGAATGATAATGATGAAAATATATTATATAGTTATTTAAAGGAAGTATTTGGTATAAAATATTATAAACAAGAGAATATATTAGATAGTGATTTATTAAATATAAATTATTATGTATATATAATTCAGTTAATAATAATAATATTAATAATATTATTAATATTAAATAGAATAATTAAAGGTATAAATAAATATTATAATGGAAATCTAAGTTTATTTGAATTAATAAGTTGTTTATTATATAAAAAAGATTGTGATGACATATCATTGATATTTAATTCTAAAGAAACAAAATTAATATATGAATTAATATTTAAACCAATATTAATATTGGTAATAATATATATATTAATATTAGCAACTTATAAATATAATGAAAAAATTAATAAATATATAATATATAAACCATTAAATTTATATAAAAAAGAATTAGCGATATTAAATGATAAATTTGAGAATTTAATAACAAATGATAAGATAAGTTTTGAATATAATAAAAGTGTGCCTAAAAATATAGCAAATGGAATATTATTAGTAATATATAATGATATTTTTGGAGATATATTAGATATGGGAAATGAAGAATCAAATGATGATTATAATAAATATGTTAAATATATAGATATTACACCTGAATTTAAATATACAATTAAAAATATAAATGATGAAAAAAATTATAATTATAATGATTTAAAAGAATATGATATAAAATATTATTTAAAAAATAAGGATAAATATCGAAATATATTTGATAATATAAATACAAATGATCAATGTTCAGATATAAACAAATATTTAATATATTATATAATTAAATCTGTAATATTAAATGATAAATATAAAGATGATAAAAATCATTTATATGATTTAGAATATTTAAAAGGTACTGAAACAAATGATAGTAAATTTAAAAAAATATTAAAAATAAAGATATACGATTCTATATTAAATATAAATAATGGAAGAACATATAATGGGAAAAGAAAAATAGACTATATAGATAGTGATAATATAAATAATAAATTAAATCCTATATTAAATATAAAATATAATAGGAAAGAGGATATTGATAAATATATAATAGAAATTGAAAAAAATAATATAATAATAAAATATAAATTTATAATAAATAATATAATAGATATATACATAGCTGAATATATAATAATTGTTCAAGATATAATTTTAAAATATAAAGACGAATTAAATATAACACAGGATAGTGATATAGAGGATAATGATAAAATAACAGATGAATTATTGATAAAGGTATTAAAAGAAGATATATGCAAAGATGAAACAAGTATGTTATTATGTATTAAAAAGGATGAAATAAATATTGCTACTAAAAAAGTAAAGGAAAATTATAATTATTATATAAATAATATGTTTATAAAAATAAATAAATTGTTATCAGATAATGAGGGAAATAAAAAGAAAAATAGCCCAGATAAATTATCAAAATATATATTAAATAATTATAATAATATAAATAATGATAAACAAAAAATAATAAATCAGGTAATTCGAGAGAAAGCTGGACCGGAAGAAAGTTATATTATACATGATAATTTTTATAATATAATGATAGGATTATACTATAATAATTATTATATAATAAATTTAAGTAATAAATATAATGAATTATATTCTAATTTAATTATAAATAAAGCTATAGATATATCAGATAAAATAGGTTCATATATTGAGGACGAATATGATGGTATAGATAATATATATAATATGAATCCAAGAGATAAAAAAATAAAAAATAGATTAGATATTAAAATGACATATTATAATGAAATAATAAAATTGCAAAATATATTAAATAATACAATATATAAAAACAATGATAATTTAGAAACTGATATAAATAACGAATTAAGAAGTTATATAATAAATAATATAATAAAATTAAAGGGAAATCAAGATAATGGAAAGGATATAGATATTGATATTGATAATATTGATGAGATAAAAAATAAGGTATATGAGTATAATATAAAGATTTCTAATGATAGCGGAGAACCACCACTTGGTAGTGTAGAACCATCAGTTGTGAGTGTAGAACCACCAGTTGGTAGTGTAGAAACACCAGTTGATAGTGGAGAAACACCAGTTCTACAACAATTGCAACTTAGTGATAATAAAGAAATCAAATTAATAATAGATTTATTAACATTACAATTAGAGTTATTAAAAATATTAGAAAATACAAAAATAAAAGAATTAAATTATAATAATATATTAAATAATATAAAATATGAAGAAATATTTAGAAATAAAATAGAAGAATATAAAAGTACATATAATAATGAAATTATACAGGATGAGTCTGGACCTGACGTAAAAAAGATAATAGATAGAATAGAGACAAGTAAAATAATAAATAAAGAAGTAAATGAGGCATCAAATATAATAATATTTTTGATAATAATATATATTATATTATATATAATGTTATTAATAATAAAAAATTAATTTATATTAATTTATTAAAGATTAATATGGAAAAAATAATATCTATAGTATTATATTTAATAATATTATTAATTATATTGGAGGAATTATTTTCATTATCAAAATTATTATTTATTTATAATACTAATTATAATTATGGTAAAATGTTAAGAAAAATATGTAATAACGAACATTATGAATATGAAACTGGTCGTTTTCAATTATCAATAAATCAGAATAATTTAATGATAAATAATGATGAAAAAAATAAATATAATTATATGATATTGTTATTGATAATATCAATAATATTTACAATAATAATATCTTTAATATATATATCTTTAGTGTATAAAAATTTAGGAAATGTAGAAAATATAGAAAGTTTAAATATATTACAAAAATTATATATATTTATAATATTGATAATATGTATATTAATAATAATATTACCAATATTATTTATAAATTATTTATTAAAAAATAAGGAAAAAAGACGAACATATGGTCCATTTAATGCATATGGAGATAAGAAATATTATTTACCATATATAATAGTAATATCTTTATTAATAATATTACGTATATTTAATAACTTTGGAATAATATCAATAAAGGATAATAAAAGAATTAATTTATATATATTTATATTTTATTCATTAATATATTTAAGTGTATTATATTATATAACAAATTTAATATATATATATAATAATTATAAAGATAATATATATGATATATATATAAAACCCGACGAAAAATATTTAGATAATAAATATAATAATGATAAAAATATTGAGACAATAGATATAGAAAATGAAATATTTTATAATTATTTAAAAAAAATATGTGGAATACAAGAACATAATAATTATATAAATAATAGTTATCAAAATATAGAATCATTGCCAGAATATAGTAAAAATAAGAAGAAAAAATATGATTCAAATTTAAAAAGAAAATTTGAAAAAACTGGTGATAATAAATATACACTAGATTCTAAATATATAACTGAAATAACAGATTATATAAAAAAAGTATATGTAGATGATAATTTAAATATAACTACTGATGTAATATTTTATTGTATCGATTTATATATATATGATACATATAGTGAAAATTTAATATATGATAAGATAAAATCTGCGAATGGTTATAATAAAATAATTGAACATATAAAAACAAAATATGATAGTATAAATGATAGAGTTATAATATTAATAGCAGATAAGATAAGAAATGTAATAAATAATTTGGCTGAGAATATGTTATTAAATAATAATATTGAAAAGAATAATATGGAAATTATAGATAATAATATAATAAGTGATAATAAAAATATAAAAAAAGAAACAATATTCAGAAAAAATATATCAGGGTTAGTTTTAATATTTTTTATATTTATATTATTAATAATAATTGCAAATATAATACAAAAAAAATATTATGGAAATATTGAATTATATAAATTTATAAGAAATTGTGTAATAGTACCATTTTTCAGTATATTAGTAATGTTATTTATAATAAATAGTACAATAGAATATAATACATTAATAAATAAATATATAATATATTATCCAAATAAATTATATAAGAATGATATAAACTATTTATATAAAATTTTTCATCCAATATTAGAGAGAGAGAGTAATATATATAACTATAAAAATAGTGTATGCGATGGAGTAGCAAATGGTGTATATCAGGTATTATATAATAATATATTAAATTGTAATTTAATATTAAATAATATAAATCTAATAGTATTAGATAGTAAGCCTATATATGGAATAGGAGATGAACATAATTGTAATATATCAAATGGGAAAAATTATTTAGAAGATAATGAATATAATATAAGTTATTATATAACAAATAATGGGAAACATAATATATTTTATGATAAGAATAATTGTAATAAATTAGATTATGTAAATGTTAAAAATATCATATTAAATTTAATTCTATATGATATAGATAATATAGAATTAACAAATATAATAAGGGCAATATATATAAATATAAATGAATTTAAAAAATTTGAAAGAGTTGAAGAATATTCTAATTATATTGAGAATAATATAATAAAAAAAGATAATAAAATGTTAAATAATATAAGAGAATTATTAAAAAAAATAATAAATAATTCAATATTAGAAAATTTAGAAAATTCAGTCAAAACATTATTATATAGTAATGATAAAATTATTAAATTAAAGAGACAAATAGAGAATGGTAATTTAATAAAAATTATAAAATATGACAATATAGTTAATATGGCAGTTGATGAATATATAAATTTGTTAATTTATAATTTATATTTGTTATCTCCTGTTATAAATACATTATTAAATGAAAAAAATATATGTAAAACGAAGGAAATATTAGGAGATGAAAATAATGAAATATGTAATAAAAATAAGAATAATAAAAATTATATGAAAATATTAATTAGTAAATTAGATAGTAGTGATAGTGATAATTATAGAGAAATCATAAGTATTGAATTAAAAAAAGAATTAATAATATATATAAATTCAATAAATAAAGGAATAAATGAAATAAATGATAATATAAATAAGAATATATCAAATGTATCATTATTAGATAATGATAATATAATAACAAAATACATAATAAATAATTATAATAATATTAACAATGTTTCAATAAATAGTATATCTGGATATAATATAAATGTAGATATAGATATACAATATAAAATGGAATTAGAGGAAATATTGGATGATTTAAAAAATATAGTAGTTAAAAACAATGAATTAATTGATATAGATAAAAAGATAATTGTAATAAAAAGTACATATGACGATGAAAATAAATCAGATAAAAGGAATGAATTTAATAATAAAAGAAAAGAATATAAGATAACTGAAATAAATTATATAATAAGAAATTTAATTAATAAATATGAAAATAAGGATGAAAAATTTAAAAAATATTTGGAAAGTATAGTTATAATAAATTCAACAGATAGTAACTATTCTAATTTTATAGATGGTACTTCAGTAAAAAATATAGATGATATATTTACAAAAATAATAATATTTGATTTAAAAAAAATATTAAATAATATAGAAACAATAGAAACACATATAAGTAAAATAAAATTATTAGAAAAAATAATAAGAGATGATTATAATAAATCATTAAATATAGAAAATAATTACGAATTAAATAAAGTAAAATCTGAAAAAATTAAAATAAATGCTGAAGAAACAAATAAAACATTTATGTTATTAGTAATATCATATATTATAACAATAATATCAATAAAATATATAATATAATATTAAGAGAATAAAATGACAGATAAGGTATATTTAATAGGGAATAGAAATGAATACAATGATTATTTAAATAATAAAAATAATATAGATTATTTACCAATGAAAAATTTACCAATAGTATATTTTCCATTTCATTATAATAATAATGAAAATTCAATAAATAATATAAAAAGATATGCTCCTATAATAGATAATAGTTTAACATTATCAACAGATTCGCTCGAAGTAAGATGTGATGAAAGTGAAAGTAGTGTAAAATGTTCTTCGACTGATAAATTATTTAATACTTTATCAAATATAGAAGAGGAATGGCAACCATATAATAATAATAATTTAAAATTAATATTAATAATAATAATAATATTATGGATAATAATATTTTTTATGATATTAAAAACAATATATTATATATTGGGAGAAACAACAAGATATACATATTTTATAATAATATTATTGATAATATTATTAATAATGTCATCAATATACGCACTTATAATAACTGGACGGGACTTTTAAGTAATTATTTTTTTTTTTATATATATTAGAATAATAAGAGGAATATAAATAATGTTTGAAGAATTAAAGTTAAATTTTAGTAAAATAAGTGACTTAAAACCAGATGATATTCATGAGAGAATGGAATTATTTGGAAGTTTTTTAGATGATAGAACAATATCAGCTATAGATAAAAGGAGATATACATTTTATAAAAATTTTTATCAAAATTTGGGGGATCCAAAATTATTAAAGAAATTTATGTATAATTTTAAAATAATAGCAAAAAATCGAAAGAGTAGAGATGATTTATTAAAAAATATAATAAAGGAGAAACAATTATTAACAAAAGTTGGGAATACAGAAGCCGAAGATTATTTAAAAGTGAAATCTAAAAGAATTGAAGATGTGAATGATAATTTATATAAGATAATATCAAAGGATTTAGAATTAGAGGAAAATTTAAACAATGAACAAAAAGAAAGTAAAAATGATATGTTAAAAGAAATATTTGGTAATAAAATGTCAGGAGGTAATAAAGAATTATTAGATAATTATTCTACTAAAATAGAAAATGTAATGAGTAATAATAAAGATATAGACGATGTAAAGGTTGCAAAATTAAATGATATTTTCAATGATATGGAGAATGTAATAGATCCAGAGAAGGTATTAAATTTAACAAAGGAAGATAGAATAATATTTATAATATTAACATTTATATTAAGGGTAATATCATTATCTTTTGTAGATTGGGCTTTAAATACAAATTATATAAATAATTTTCAACAATCATTTATATTTTATGCATTTATATATATATTATTATTATTAATAATAACTATATTAGTAAATATAACATATTCTTATTCAATAAATTCAATAAAATTTGGAACAACAGGTTTTTCTAATTTAGTAAATGCATTGTATTATTTTTATATAATACCTGGTGGAGGTATATATAGGAATGCCCGTTTAATAGTTCATATATTATTTATATTAATATTTTTATCAATACCAATATTAATAAAAAATAATCAAGAAAATATAGACGAATTTGATTATGTGAAAAAGAAGCAAATTAAAAATGTATTAGGTAATTTTACATTAGTAATTTGGTTATTTACATCAATGATATCGATAAATTATTAAAAAAGTTATATTTAATTTAGTTAGAGAGAGTATAAATGAATAATATAACTGATAGGGACCTAATAAGAGAATATATTATTAATGAAATATTAAAAAATACAATATATATAGGTTTTATAAATACAAGAGACAAGAAACATAAAGAATTAAACGATTTAATAAAAGATGGCAATGAATTATCTAATGAATCAAAAATACTGAAAGGGGAGCTTCGCGAATTAAATAAAGATATACATTATATTGATAATAATAAAAGTAAAGAATATAATAAATATATTTATAAAAGATTTAAAAATAACATAAAAGAAGCTAAAAATAAAATTGAATACGATGATGTAAAATATGATAAAATAGTTACTGATATTACAACTTTTATGTCTTCACCATATGAAAATGGTGAACAAAATTTAAAATATATTTCATATATGAAAAATAAATTAGTACAAATTACAAATAATTTATCATCTTCTCAATCATTTATAGAATCCAATGAACCTTCAACTATAGAGAAAAAATTGGTAGATAAATTATCAAAAGAGGTTAAATATTTATCATCAAAAAATATTAAAGATTTATCATCACGTGAAATAAAATTATTTAAAGATGAGATAGATGATAATTTAAAAAATAAAAATTTGAGAGCCGAATCTATAAGTAATTTATATAAATTAAAAAGAAATGTTGGTAAATTACAAGATAAAAATGAAATAAATGGTAGTAAAATATCAGTTACTGAATTAAATAAATATAAAAATTTTAAAGATTTAGAAACATATCATTATAAAAATATTAAAAATAAGAATTTAAATTCTGAAGAATTAAATAAAATAATGGAATTATATAAAAGATTAAAGGACGATACTTATTATAATTTAACAGAAAGAAGTGAAATATCAAAATGGTATAATTCATTAGATGAAAGGAAAAGAATCCAAGGAAGAGATAGAGATAGAATTGGTGATAGAGAGAGAGAGAGAATTAGAGAGAGAATTAGAGAGAGGGATAGAGAATTGCGAAGAGGTGGTGGTACAATTGATGATAAAGATATTGAAAAAATAGAAAAGAATGAAGAAAAGAATGAAGAAAAGAAGGAAGAAAAGAATGAAGAAAAGAATGAAGAAAAGAAGGAAGAAAAGAATGAAGAAAAGAAGGAAGAAAAGAATGAAGAAAAGAAGGAAGAAAAGAAGGAAGAAAAGAAGGAAGAAAAGAAGGAAGAAAAGAAGGAAGAAATTTTTTCTATAGATAATATCAAACAAAAAAATCTCAATATAGAGAATAAATCTTATTTGCAAAATTTAATAATAAATAATAGAAAAAAATTTGGTAGTAATGATTTGGAAATTAATGCAAATCATAATAAAATGAAAATAGTTATTGAAAATTTAAAAATAAAAGAGGAACAAATAAAAAAAAATACTGAATTAAAAGAAAAAGATTTTATTAGAGATTACGATGATAAATTGGATATAGATAAATTTAAAGAAATATTAAAGGACAAAATTGAATATTATAAGAATATAACAAAATATATTAAGAATGAAATACAACCATTATATGATATATTTATAAAAAATATAAAGGTTATAATAACAACAATTGATGAATTAAAAGATAATATAATATTAGATGATAAACATAACGGGAGTGAGATTTTATTTAGAAATAATAATTCCGAAAGATTAAAATTTTTAAAATATTTAGAAGATTTTTTAAAAGAATTAAATAAATTTACAGACCAACATAATATAAAATATAATAGTATAAATGATAAGTATAATATTTATAATGAAATATATTCTAAAATTTCAAAATTGGGAGATAAGTCAATCGGTTCTTCATCATCATATAGTGGGAGAAGTAGTTCAGATAAAATAGGGGAAATAATAGATAATTATAATAGTATAATAAGTAATAATACTATAAATAATAATATATCATTTGACGATTATGACATAAAAGAATATAGAGATATATATAAAAAATTATCACAAGAGTATTCTAAAATATTAGCAAATGTAAATAATAAAGTAAACAATAATATTTCAAATGAATTATTAAAAGACGCAATTAAAGTAAAATTTTCAAATAAAATAGAAAATGATGCATTATCTATTTATGATAAAATATGGAATAAATATGTTAAAAATATAAATAATAATGATAAATTAAAAGAGCAGACTGATGATGATTTTTATAATAGTATAATAAATTATGATTTAAATCCGGATGATGTATTAGATATAACAACGAGTGATAAGATAATATTTATAGTATTAATATTTATAATAAGACAGATATCATTAACAATAGTAAGAATATTTATAAATAATAATAAATTAACTTCATTAGTATGGGTATTAACAATATATTTAGTAATATATATATCTATATTGTCAATATTAACATTATTTATAAATTTAGATTCTTATAAATTTAGAATAATATTTAATTATTTAAATTTTCATATAAATTCAGGAGGAATGTTTTTACATATAATAAATATAATATTATTTATTTATTTAATATATTATTTTATATATAATATAGATAAGAGTGTAAGTGAAAAAAGAATTGGGAATGAATTAAGTGAAATAGAGAAGTTGCGTTTAATTTATAAATTAGAAATAATAACATTAATAATATTTTTATTTACATCAGTTATAGATTATTTAATGTAAATAATATTTAATAATAATTGAATATTGTTTATTACATAATAAAATTTTCGAATTTAAGAAATCATCAAGTTTAAGTTCTTTATTATCATAAATAATAATATCGTTATCTATTATTTTAATAATTTTTTTATAACAATAAGAACCATTATTTTTTTTTATATTAACCATATCATTAATATTATATATATTATTGAAATTATTTAAAATATCGCTTTCTATTTTAATTTTGAAAAGATTATAGTTATCATTATTAGATTCTATATTACTTGCTTCTAAAATTTTTAAATTATCATAACCTAAATTTAATTCTTTATTTAAAAAATCATAAAATATAATTAACCAATTATTACTTTCTAAATCTATTTTTTCAATATTATCAAAAGTTTTCCAAATATCCCAATTACCATTATTAATATAACAAGTGAATGTATAATAAATATTTTTTCTACCATCTGAAAATTTTGCTATAATATATGGTGTCAATTCTTTAACATATGATGGAAAACAAATTAAATCTGGAAAAAAGTTATTTAATTTAATATCAATATTCAAATTAAATTTAATATTATTACGTTGTGTATTTAAAGACCAATCTCTTGTTAAACTATTAATAACGAAGGATTTATAATTATTATTACTAATATTTGGTATATTAGGCATAGAGAAGGATATATTATTATTATCTTGTTGTGGTTTAGATTTTAGTTGTATAATATTATTATCACTATAATTATTTTTAAAATCATTAGAATAAACTGGTATAATATTTCTATTAAGTTCTAATTGTTTAATTTTGAATTCAAATAAATCATTATTCATAAGTTTATTATGAATAATAGGTATTTCAATATCATTATTATTTTCTTCATTATCAAAATTAATATCATTTAAATTATCATTTAAAGTATCATTAAAAGTATCATTTAAAGTATCATTTAAAGTATTATTTAAATTATCTTTATTATCTATATTATCTGTATTATCTGTATTAATTTTATTAATTTTAATATCATAAAATATTTTAACTTTACTTAAAGTAATATTATTTAATTCTTTCAAAGTTATATCATATCTTGTATTATATTCTTTTTTTATAGAATCCATTACATCATTTATTATTTCAAATAATTCTGTATCATCAATATTTAAATTAAATTTTTCTTTTAACATTTTATTACATCCAATGTGTAATAAATTTTTATTTCCTTTATTTATATAAAAATTCATATTAACACCTTTATTCATATTTTTATAAATAATATAATATTATATTATTTATATAATAATAAAAAAAATAAAACTATTATCTATTTTGCGGCAGCAGAGGCAGCAGCGGCAGCAGCAGCAGCAGCTGCAAGAGCATTTTGTTTATTAATACTCAATGGAAAATGATGAGCAATAAGTCGCTGTAGGATAAAATATGTTACTTTTTCACCATCCTTTACATTTAAAATAGATTTAAGTTTCTCATCTGGGAAAAATTCTCTACGATTTTCAGGGTTGTTAAGATTTTTTTCCTTAACATAAGAATTGATATGTCTTGTAATATCAGTACGAGATTTTTCCGAACCAGATGGGATACCTACAAATTTACATAAATCATCTGAAATTTTACAGGGTTTAGCAAAACCAGAAGGTGATTTTTTAGCATTTTCGCGTTTCTTTTGAACCTTCGCAATTACTTTCTTTTGCTTGTCATATTCTTTAACAAGAAGTTTTAAAGTTTGCTGAATAGATTTAAATTCAAGCTGAACTGCAGAAATCTTATCAGTTAATTCATTAATTAGTGAATCACCTAAACTTTTGTCGTCAACCGACATAGTATTTGCAACATCGTCTACTTTACTTTCTACGACAGCTTCAACATCGTCTACTTTCTTTTTTTCAACAACTTTTTTTTCAACAACATTTTTTTTAACAACTTCTTCTGTAGTTTTTACAGGTGCGCTTTTAACAAGTGGGGTAGTTTTTTTCGGGGCCATTTATTCCTTATGGATATATATCGTATAATATCCTTATATCATTTTTTTAACAAAGTAAGTATTCTTATCATATCACTTTTATCTTTATTATTAATAGTATTCCATTTTTTTAAATCTATACTATTATATTTAATTTTAATTATAAGGGACCCTTCATTAATTCCTTTTTCATTTATTTCAAAGTATTCTTTGCTAAATGGTGGTATATTAATATCAATAAGATTATCATCAATATATATAATTTTGTTATTATATCCGTTTATAAAATCTATTAAATCTAAATCTATATTTGTTATTAAATTAATTTTATTATTATTTAAAATTACATGTTCATAATTTTTATAATATTTAAATTCTAATTTAATAATAATTTTATGCTCTACATTATCATCATCAATATATATTTTAGTAATATTAGGATAAGATTCTCCACAATATATATCAATAAATATAAACTCGTCAACACCTTTTAATATTAATCTTAATTTTTTTTTTAAATTATTTATTACTTCATTATAAGAAACATATAATTTAATATTATGTATAATATTATTATCATTATCTTTTGGAAAATAATATGATTTTGGTCTTATTTTAGAATTAATAAATACGGATGCAACATCTTTAAATATATTTCTTGTTTCTGTTGAATTTTCAATTATACTTGACCATATATCTTTCCAGCTATTAATATTAAAATCTTCTTCTTTAAAATCATAATTATCATATGTAACATTATTATTTTTAATTAGTTCATTATACGCATCGGTAGCTTCTATAAATTTATTTTTATATTCAAGTATAGTAACATTATCTTTAATATTATTTAATTTATCAGGATGATATTTTAATGCAATTTGTTTATAACTTTTTTTAATTTCATCCGTTGTAGCATTATTATTTAATCCTAAAATTATATATGGATTCTTATTATAATACATATTATATTACACCTATAAATATTTTTTATATATTATTTTAAAATTATGAAAAAAATAGTTATAAATAAAAATAATAAAAATATATCATATTGGAATATATTTAGATCTAATTTTTCTAATATAATATATAATAATGAAAATTATAATTCAATTGCAAAATTTATAGTTAAATCAAATAATAATATATTGTTATATGGAATAAATGGATTTCCAATTGAATTGTTTATAGATGAAATTGTTAAAACAAAATACAATTTGAAATATTTATATAAATCTGAATGTTATTGGAATAAAACAATAATATATTTACAAAATCAATATTTTTTTGAAATTGATTTACTAAATCCATCTATACCAAAAGATTTTAGTTTTTTAAAAGAGCTTATTTTACATATTGTAAATTTTAAAAATATTTCTAATTATAAACATTTAATAATATTAAAACATATTGATGTGTTAAAAGATTATTTTTCTATATTTAAAATATTATTGGAAAATTATTCACATAATGCATTTTTTATTTGTACTACTAATAAGATATCTTGTATTGAACAACCGATAATAAGTCGTTTTACTTGTATGAGAATACCTTTATTTATTCATACAGATATTATAAATATTTTTAATGAATATTTTGACAAACCATTAAATAATTTTTTAATTGAAGAAAAAACAAGAAATATTATATTTTCTATATTTATTGCAGATATAGAAAATAAAGAACCTCATCTTATTACAAAAGAATTTTGTTCATTTAATTATCCACCATTATATGATTTTATTAAAAAATATAATAAGAAATCTTATAATATTGATTCTATACGTTCAATATCTTATAAATGTTTTCAATATAATATTAAAATATCTAAAATATTATGTGATATACTTAAAACAACAAATAATAAAAATAAAATGAAATTAACAGAAATTGCTGCAAATTTAGATTATATATTGTCTTTAACTAACAAAGGAAGAGAAGCTATATATATAGAATCTTTATTATGTCAATTATTATTATAATTTAATATTACTCTTTAAATAACATATATATGATTTATATTCACTTGAATTATTATATTTTTCATGCTTAATTAATGAAAAATTTTTATATATTTTTTCAATATCAATAAATATATTACATTTAATATCTTTATTAAAACATAATATTGATAAATATATTTTATCAATATTATGTAAATTATTATTTAAACAATAATCATATATAGTTGCACCACCAATTATAAATATTTTATCAATTTTATTATTATTATTACAATATTTTATTGCTTCTTTTATATCATTATATATAATTATATCACTTTCCAAATTAAATTTATTATATTCTTTATTATTTGTAATTATTATATTGATTCTATTTGGTAATTTTTTTTTTGGTAATGATTCATATGTTTTACGACCCATTATTATTGCATTCGTTTTATCTACATCACATTCAGTTGTTATATTTTTAAATTTTTTCAAATCATCTTTTATATACCATGGTATTTTATTATTATATCCTATTCCTCCATCAAATGTAGTTGCTACAATTAAAGATAATTCTTTTATACTCATATAATAATAATAATACTATTATTAATATATTTATATGAAATTATAAATATAAAGAATGAAGTTTTTCCTTGGATATTGATAAATTATTTTTTATATCATTTGCACAATATTTATTAAAAAATTCAATTGATACATTATATGGAAAAATTATATTATTATTATCTATTTTAACATATCTCATCATATTTATCCAAGATATTATATTATTTAAACTTCTCTTCAAATTTCTAACACCTTTTTCTTCATTACTTGTTTTTTCAATAATATAATTTAAAATATCATCTTTAAATATAATATCACTTTCTTGAATATTATATTCTACAATTATTTCTTTTATTAAATGATTTTTTGCAATTATTAATTTTTCTTTTTGACTATAACCATCTACATTTATTTTAATCATTCTATCTTTTAAAATATTACTAATTTGTTCTTCGTCATTATATGTAAAAATCATTATAGATTTTGATAGATTTAAATCTATTTCTTGAAAATATTTATCAGTATATTTATCATTCTGTATTGGGTCTGTCAAATGTATTAAAGAATTCACAATTTCTTCACCTCTGCTTGTCGTTGATATTTTATCCAATTCGTCAAATAGAAATACAGGATTCATTATACGAGATTTTATTAAACAATCTACGATTTTACCATGTGTAGAACCTTCGTATGTATAATTAAATCCATTTAAATACGAAGAATCTTCTATTCCACCCAATGATATAAATGCTAAAGGAAAATCCATCGCTTTACATAAACATTCTTTTACTAATTTTGTTTTTCCTACACCAGGTGGACCTTTTATACCAATTACATACCCAGAACCATTTTTATTACTAATCCATTGTGCTAATATTCTAATAATTTGTTCTTTTGTTTCTTTATGACCATATATAGACAAATCGATATTTTTTTTAACTTTTTCTAAATAATTTGATATATCTAATACAGAATCTTTAGAATTTATTGGTATATTTTTATAATTACCAATTGGTATTTTATATAAAGTTTCAATCCAATTATTTAATTTACTATAACAACCAGAAGATGTATTCATTTTATTTAATTGTTCAATATTATATAATATTATGTTTTTAATAGTGTCTGATATATTATATTTTAAAAAATTAAATCTAATAGGTATTTGTTTAGTAGTTGTTAATTCATTTTTTTCTAAATTTTTTTCAATATTATATATTTCATTTTTAGAATCAATATCTAAATTATTAAAATAATTATATTCTGAATTTGAATATTTTTTTGTAATATCTTTATATTTTTTTTTAAATTATTTATTTTTTCTTTTTTTAAATCTTTTTTTTCATTAACTTCTTCTTCTTCTTCTTCTTCTTCTTCTTCTTCAATATAATTTTCACTATTTCTTTTTCTTTTGAGATTTTTAAC
>MDTF01017671.1_pt1 | contig 20728 bp, 21 predicted proteins | sample 811191 | NCBI WGS metagenome assembly MDTF01 (sample SAMN05326649, study PRJNA326480) | marine metagenome | isolation source: seawater | place: Southern Ocean | collected 2011
GCATTTCCAGTAGATACACATATTCATAGATTAGCTCAAAGATGGGGTTTAACTAACGGAAAACACGTTGTACAAACTGAAAAAGATTTAAAAAATATATTTCCTAAAAAACACTGGAACAAACTTCATCTTCAGATAATCTGGTATGGAAGACAATATTGTAAGGCTCGGGACTGTTATGGTATAACTTGTAAAATCTGTAAAAGTTGTTATCCAAATAGAAAAAAATTAATTGAAACAAAAAAGGCTTAAATGAAAATAATCGGTGTTGGTAATGCGATAGTAGATGTAATTTGTAAGGTAAATGAAGAGTTTCTAAAGAAAAATAATTTAGCAAAAAGCAATATGAAACTAATTGATGAACATGAATTTAAAAAATTATTAGGTAATCTTAAAATTGAAGAAACTGTATCAGGTGGATCTGTAGCCAACTCGATTGTTGGATTATCTCAACTTGGAAACAAAGTAGGTTTTATTGGGAAGGTAAGTGAAGATGATTTAGGTCAAAAATACGAACAAGGTTTAAAAAAAGAAAAAGTTGAATACTTCTATAGTAAGAAAAAAGAAGCTTTGCCGACTGGTACTTGTCTTATACTTATAACTCCAGATTCGGAGCGAACAATGTGCACTTTTCTTGGTACCGCAGGAAAAATTGAAAAAAATGACATAGACATAGAAGCTATTAAAAATAGTGAAATGACTTTTCTGGAAGGTTATTTATGGGATGAAGGCGAACCTAAAGACGCATTCAACGAAGCTATAAAATATTCTAATAAAGCAGCAATATCATTATCAGATAAATTTTGTGTTGACCGACATAAGAAAAGTTTTCTAGAATTAGTTCAAAATAAATTAGACATTACCTTTGCCAATGAACAAGAAATTTTAGAATTAATCGATGCTAAATCTTTTAGTGATGTTATTTCTTTTGGAAAAGAATTAAATAAAATTTTAGTTATAACCAGATCGGACAAAGGTAGTGTTGCGATTGGTCATAATGAAATCGTAGAATGTAAAAGTCAAACAGATCTTAAAATTGTAGATTTAACAGGTGCTGGTGATTTATTTGCGGCTGGTTTTCTTCATGGACATATAAATAAGATGTCTTTAAAAGAAAGTTTAAATAAGGGCACTGAAATGGCATCAAAAATAATTCAAAAAATTGGTGCTAGACTCAATTGATAATGAAAAGAATGATAATTGTTTTTTTAAAAGGAATTTAGATTAGGTTTTTTTTCTTTTAAAGCTTCCTTTGCCTCTTTTCGGCTTAACTACTCTTTTTCTATATTTATTTGAAAGCAAATCTTTAGCTATAATATTTCTTTTTTTCAAATCGTATAACCTTCTTTATTGTTGATAATAAAAGAATTGTCCTTAAAATTATCGAGTATCTTTTTTCTTAGCCTATAAATATGTGTTTCTACAGTGTGGGTGTCAGCATCAGAAGCATATTTCCAAACAGATTTTAGAATTAGTTTTTTAGACATTGGCTCTTTTTCATAAAATAATAGCTCTATTAACTGGATTTCCTTTTCTGTTATAATTATTGATAAATTGCTTTTTTTTAATTTTTTCTCATTTTTGTCTAAAATGTAATTTTTTATAACTAGAGATGAATTTTTGAGAAAATTTTTTTTTGTTATTAAGTTAACAACCTTATGATTAAGATCGTTAATATTAATTGGTTTAATAATTATTTCATTATAATTAATATTATTTATAGCCTTATTATTTATAACCTTATTATCCTTAACATATATTACGTTTTTATCTATATTCTCGTTAATACATTGTAATAAATAAGAATTGTTAACAATATTATCATCTACCAAAATTCCGTCATATTTAAGTAAAGAAAAATTATTTAAATCATCATCGCAATATATCAAATTAAATCTTAAATTATCTTTAAGTTCTTCCAATGAGTTGGTAAATTCTTTAGAAACTAAAGAAAGAATTGTAAAATTTTTTTTATTATTATGCATATAAAAATTAAAAACAAAAAATTATTATTTGATAACTATAAAGTAAAATGCTCCATAGGTAAAAGAGGAATTTGTAAAAAAAAAAAAGAAGGCGATAATACAACACCAAAAGGGACCTATAAATTTATTTCACTATATTACAGGAAAGATCGAATAAAAAAAATTAAATCTAAAATCAAAAAAACTATTATCAGAAAAAATATGGGATGGTGCGACGATCCTAAATCTAAAGATTATAACAAATTAATTAAATTTCCTTATGATTTTACGGCAGAAAAGCTATATTTAAAAGAAAGCATATATGATTACATTTTAGTTCTAGATTATAATACAAAATCAACAAAACGAGGTATGGGAAGTGCAATTTTTTTACACATAGCTAAACGTAATTATAAATCTACAAGAGGATGCATTGCAATATCTAAAAAACATATGAAAATATTATTAGATAAAATTAATAAAAATACCAAAATAACAATTTAAGATCTAGAACCAAATATTAAACTACCGATTCTTAAAAAATTAGAGTTATAAATTAAAGCTTTTTTATAATCAGCTGACATTCCCATGCTTAAATCTTTAAGACCTAGAGAGGCGTTAGACTCATATAGATATTTAAAATATTTATCTTCATTTCCGTCGTTAGGTGGAATTGACATTAGTCCGATTACATTGAGATTAGCTTGATTAATACAATAGCTATAAAAATCATCAACTTCATTTGGTTTAACACCAGCTTTTTGATTCTCAGAACCTAAATTTACTTGAATAAAATATTTTATCTTTTTTTTTTGTAAACTTTCATGTTTACTTAAAGTATCAGCTAATTTTTGATTATCTAAAGAATGAATATAATCGAAAAGTTCTACAGCTTTTTTTGCTTTGTTTGATTGAAGTTTACCAATCATATGAAGTTTAATGGATTCATTTCTTTTAGACCACTTGCTATCAGCTTCTTGAACCTTATTTTCTCCAAAATGATTATGACCCGCTAATACAAGGGGTTCAATATGTTCATAAGTAAAAGTTTTGCTAACGGCTATAATGTTAATATTTTTACTTTTAATATTAGATTTTATTTTGTTAAATCTTTCAACTATGATGTTCATATGTTTATAGTAAAAAAGTATTATTATTTGTACTTGGAAGATACTAAATTATTTGACTTAAGTTTAATAAAAAAAAGAGAGAAATTTACGGTTATATACAGAAATAATCTTAAAAAGAAAAATATTGCTGAAATAAAATTATTTAGAAATAAGTGTAAATCTAAAGGGATTAAATTTTATATTGCTAATGATATAAAATTAGCCAACATGTGTAAGGCTGATGGACTTTATATTTCAGCATATAACAAACAATTTTTATGCAATTTTAAAATACTTCAATATATGGACATAATTGGATCAGCTCATAATGTAAAAGAGATCAATCAGAAACTTTTGCAAGGTTGTAAAAATATTATTTTTTCAAGAATATTTAAAACTGATTATGTACATAAATCTAGTTATTTAGGATTAGTTAGGTTTAATAACTTACTTATTAGCACTAAGTTAAATTTAATACCTCTAGGAGGTATAAGGGTTAACAATTTGAACAAATTAAGAAGTTTAAAAACTAATTCTGCTAGTTTTTTCTCTGAGGTAAAAAAAAAGCCGGCTTTAATAAGCCGGCTTTTTTAAAATCTAATGTAATTTACTTAATTAAAAGTCCATTGCCATTGATAAAGTTGTCTCTTTGTAATCAGCGTTTTGTACGTAACCAGCACCTTCGATGTCTTCCATAGCTAAACCAATAGTCATTCCACCCATTGTGTAGGCAGCTTGAATTGATTGAACTTCAACATCATAAGTAGAAGCTGCAGCTCTTGTACCTTCTTGCGCAGAAGTTTCCATTTCATAAGAAATTGAAAGCGAATCATTAACTGCGAAACCAACTGAGTAAGCTACGTTTTCGTACCAGTCAAGTTCAACTGCAGAAGCAGTCGCTTGGCCTGGAGCAACTCTACTTGTAGCACCACCTATTGTAGCTGGTCCAAAAGTGTATGTTGCGTATACAGTTCCTGATTGTTTTTTCTGACCATCATGTGCATTACCTTCTTCTTCTTGGTGGTAATACTGAGCTCCGAATACAGCACCTTCAGCAGGTACCATAGTCATAGCTAGTTCAAAAGCATCTTTAATGTTTTCAGGTGAAGTACCCGCATCTCCTGGATCTACTGTAGCAGCAGTTCCACCTACGTAATACGAACCTGCAAGTGAAATGTCATTTGGTAATAGACCAGATGGTGTCGTGTATCTTACGTTAGAAAGACCACCGATATCATATGCATCTACCATACTTCCAGTTAAACCATTGTCTGACCCTACTCCATAAGCAGATTGCGAACTTTTGTGTTTTTTGTTCATTCCGCCATCGTCATTATAGAAACCTAAAGTTCCTAAAGAACCCATAGTTAGTGTCATGTATGTGTCGTCAACTGTTCCACTGTCTAAATCTCCTGAGATTTTCCAAGTGTAACCGTTATCAAGTTCGCCCGTTCCGTTCCAAGAAAGATCGTTGGTGATACCCATTGCTTTTCCACCTTCTGACTTAGCAGCAGTCGATTCAGAACCTGAGATGTTGTAAGTTACTTCTGCAGAACCAGTCCAAGATATTGCACCTGCGTGCGCACCTGAAGCAATCACTGAAGAAAATAAAACAGCCATCATTATTTTTAGTGTTTTCATTGTTTTCCTTTGTATTGTTTATTTATTAATAATTAAACTGTTGCAAATATATATAGATTCAAGCTGCTTGCTATTTTTTTTCATTAAAAATCAAGTTTTAATAAGTTATGTTGTATTTTTACAACTACTAAAAAACCCACTAATTATTGGCTTTTTAGCAAAACTTATCTATTCTAGGTTAATAATTACATTATTTTTACTTAAACAATGTGTATTCACAAATAATCTGATAATAAGTTCATAAATGATATCCAAAATTATTTTAAATCCATATAAATTAACAAAATTTACCATTCAGTTATCTGTTTTATTGATTGTTTCAAATATGCTTTTTTCTTGTGGAATATATAAGCCTGTTGATGCAAGAAAAATTCCTGTTATTGGGAAAGAAAGAGCAAAAAAAAACGTCGAAGAAGGAAGAGGCATTAAATTAAGAGATGCTATGGGCTCTAATAATGCAACAACTTATCAATTTAGCACTTCAAATCCAATGTGGCGTTCTTCATTAGAAATTTTGGAATTTTTACCATTAAGCGTAGTTGATTACTCCGGGGGTATAATCGTTTCAGATTGGTATAGCGATTCTTCGAAAAATAACGATTCAATAAAAATTACTGTTAGATTTCTCTCTAATAATATTCAAAGTAACAGCATTAAGGTTATAGTTCATAGTAAAGCATGCAGCGTGAATGATGTTTGTGTTGTAAAAAAAATAAACTCAGCAATTGCTAATGAGCTCAAAAGTTCCATATTAAGAAAAGCAGCCAAACTTAGTAAAACAAGTAAAGTAAAAAAATAATTTAATCAGCAATGGAAAGAGTCAATTTTCATTTAATTGAAAAAAAATGGCAAGCGAAATGGGTAGGCAAACGTTTGTCAAATTCCTTTAATAAAAAAAAATTTTACTGCTTAGAAATGTTTCCTTACCCTTCTGGCAAAATCCACATGGGGCATGTCAGAAACTATACGATCGGAGACGTTATAGCTCGATTTAAATTTATGAATGGACATAATGTTCTTCATCCGATGGGCTGGGATTCTTTCGGGCTACCCGCTGAAAATGCTGCCAGAGAAAATAATTTAAGTCCCAAAAAGTGGACACAAGAAAATATTGCCGAAATGAGACGGCAACTCAAAATGTTAGGTCTTTCAATAGATTGGGACCTGGAGGTTTCAACATGTGATGAAAATTATTATAAACATCAGCAAGAATTATTTATTGATTTTTTTAATGCAGGACTTGTTACAAAAAAAGAAACTTATGTAAACTGGGATCCTATTGAAAAATCAGTTTTAGCTAACGAACAAGTTATTAATGGAAGAGGATGGAGGTCAAACGCAATTGTAGAAAGAAAGAAATTGTCTCAATGGTTTTTTAATATATCTAAATTCTCCAATGAACTTTTAGACGGTTTAGAAAATTTAGATCAGTGGCCAAATAAAGTTAAATTAATGCAGAAAAATTGGATTGGTCGTTCTGAGGGATGTGAACTAGATTTTAAAATTATTGAAAATAATTTAAATAAAATAAAAGTATTTACAACTAGACCGGACACTATATTTGGAGCTAGCTTTATAGCTTTATCAGTGGATCATCCTTTATCTAAAAAATTTCAAGAAAAAGAGGATTTCAAAAAATTTAAACTCGTGTGCTCCAAGGTGGGCACTACTGAAGAAGCTATTGCTGGCGCTGAAAAAATTGGATTTAATTCTGGCGAGTTTGCTGCTCATCCCTTTATAAAAAATAAAAAAATACCAATATATTTTGCGAATTTTGTTCTAATGGATTACGGAACTGGTGCTATTTTCGGGTGTCCCGCTCATGATCAGAGAGATTTTGATTTTGCAAAAAAATATAAATTAGAAATAATTCAAGTAGTTTCGGACGGAACTAAGGACAGTAAATTGGTTAGCGCATATATTGGAGAAGGAAAATTAATTAATTCTCAATTTTTAAATGATTTGAGTGTTATTGAAGCTAAAAAGAAAATTTTAGATGAAATTGAGAATAAAAAAATCGGTAAAAAGAAAATAACTTTTAGATTAAAAGACTGGGGAATTTCAAGACAGAGGTATTGGGGCTGTCCTATACCAATGATTTATAAAAGCGATGGAACTCCAATACCAGTAGATAAAAGTGAATTACCAATTAAATTACCAGAAGATGTTGATTTAAATTGTGAGGGTAATCCCCTTGAAAAACACGCAACTTGGAAAAAAACTGTAGAAAAAAAAACTGGATTACCAGCAATACGTGAAACGGACACGCTTGATACTTTCGTTGATTCTTCTTGGTATTTTATGAGATTTTGTTCCCCAGAATTTAAAGAAGGGCCTTTTGAAATAAATAAGTTAAATTACTGGATGCCTGTTGATCAATACATAGGCGGCGTCGAGCACGCAATTCTACACTTGCTATACTCGCGCTTTTTCATGAGAGCTATTAAATTGAATAACGATAAAATTAAAAGCAGTGAGCCCTTTAAGAGTTTATTCACTCAAGGAATGGTTTGCCATGAAACTTACAAAAAAGCTGATGGAAAATGGCTAAGCCCAGACATGATTGAAAAGAAATCTGAAGGCAACTACGTTTTGAAAGGTACAAACACAAAAGTAAACGTTGGCCCTTCAGAAGCTATGTCAAAATCTAAAAAGAATATTATCGACCCCGAAAGTATGATTAAGATTTATGGCGCTGATGCTGTACGATGGTTTATTTTATCAGACAGTCCACCAGAAAAAGATGTTCAATGGTCTAGTCAAGGAGTAAACGCCTCTTATAAATTTTTACAAAAAATTTATAATTTAAATTTTAATATATTCAATAGAGAGGACAAAAAAAAATCTCTTACTTTAGAGAAAGATTTTAACAATAATATTAATGTTTATTTCATTAAAATGACAAAATTGATCGAGAATTTTCATCTTAACGTTGCCATAGCTAATGTTTACGAAATTTATCACTTATTTAATGAGGGTGTAAAAACAGATTTAAGTAAAGAATGCTTAAGAAGCAATTTAGTAAAATTCATGCAAATACTTATGCCCTTTACTCCGCATCTGGCTAGCGAATGTTTGGAAATGATTGATCCAAAAAAGATAGATCTTTGGCCAGTAATTGATGAAATAAACGTTACAAAACAAAAAATTAAAATTGCAATTCAGTTTAATGGTAAAACAAGAGAAATAATTGAAATAGAGAAAGATTTAATTGAAGAAGTAGTTTTAGATATTAGCAAAAAAAATATTAAAGTGATGAAGTATTTAAAAGATAAAGAAGTGAAAAGAACTATCTATGTTAAAAATAAGATAATAAACTATTTAATAAAATGAAAATAATATCAATTAAGAATTGTATTTCTTTATTTATCGCATCTCTTTTTTTATTGCAGGGCTGTGGATATGAAAAACTTTATATTTCTGATAAAAAAATTTATCAGATAAAGAAAATTGAAATTAGTGGAGATCAAAAAATATCTAATATTGTAAAAAATGAAATTCTTTTATTTTCTGGACCTTCAGCAGAGAAAATAATTAACTTAAAAATAGACGTACAAAGCGCCAAGTCTGTTAAAGAAAAATTAGTTTCTGGTAAAATTAGTAAGTATAATATTGCAGTCAGTGCAGATTTAAATTTAAGAGACATAAACTTTAAAACCTTACAAACTCAACAATTTCATGAAAGTGCTACCTTGGAAGTTTCCAAAATACACTCGGATACTTTGATTGATCAAAGAAAAATGATTAAAAGTTTATCTGAGAAAGTTGCTGAATCTATTACAGACTACTTAAACTTATATTTTAAAAATAAGTGATATTAAAAAGTTATATAATCGAAAAAGATATTAATCATCTAAATGATTTTTGGTCGGTTTTATTTTACGGAGAAAATATAGGTATACAAAGTGATTTTAAAGAAAATATTAAAAAAAAAAATAATGATGCGGAAATAATTAATTTTTTTCAAGATGAAATTACTAAAAATAACAATATCTTAATAGATGAGATAAATAACACATCTCTTTTTAGCTCAAAAAAAATCATTTTTATTAATGAAGCTTCCGATAAAATTTTTCAACATGTTTCTGAATATTTAGACAAAAAAATTAGTGATATTAAGATTTATGTTTTTGCAAATCTTTTAGATAAGAGATCAAAATTAAGGGCAACTTATGAGAAAAATAAAGCGCTAGCTACAGTTCCTTGCTATGCAGATAATGAAATAAGCTTAAGAAATTATATCAAAGATAAACTTTTAGGCTATCAAGGTTTGTCACCAGAGATTATTAATTTTATAATGAATAACTCAAATTTAGATAGGAGTGTTATTAGCACTGAAATTATTAAAATTAAAAACTACTTTGATAAAAAAAATATAAAGTTAGATAAATTAGAGCAACTTTTAAATACTAATAGCAATGCTAGTTTTGATGTAATGAGAGATGCAATTTTGATGGGAGAAAAGACTATTGTAAATAGACTAATGGGAGAAATTGAATTTAATACAGATGAAAATTTCTATTATCTTAATTCAATTGGGATGCGCGTAAATAAGTTATTGTCGATAAAATATATAAATCAGGATTATAATAATATCGAACAATCAATAGAGAATTTTAAACCAAAGATTTTTTGGAAAGATAAGCCTATTTTTATTTTGCAATTAAGGAAATGGAATGTAGCTAAGCTTCAAAAAGCCCTTAAAAATATTGGAGAAATTGAATTTTTAATGAAGAGCAACTCTCAAATACGTAATGATGTTCTAATTAAAAATTTAATAATTAATCTTTGTAATGAGGTTGCTAATTCTTAAGTAGTGTGGATATCAATTCAAATTGATCTAGATTCTTATATTCTATTGTAATCTTTCCTGAATTATTTTTTCTATTCTTAATATTTACCTTAAGGCCTAATTTACCTTCTAAATTATTTTTTATATTTTCTATATTAGGATCCTGCTCATCTTTATTTTTAAGTTTTAATTTCTTTCCTTTTATTATTTGTTCGACCATACGAGCACTTAAATTTCTTTTAACAATTTCTTCGCCAATAGATGAAGCATTGGATAATCCTATTAGTGGTCTAAATTGGCCAGCTGTTGCAAGACCTTCTTCCATCATTTGAATTAGATCTTTAGGCAGGGATAATAACCGCAATGTATTGACAACATGGCTTCTACTTTTTGACATCATCTCTGCAATTTTATCCTGATCATATCCAAACTCTTTTTTTAATCTTTCATATCCTTTTGCTTCTTCAATGCTATTTAGGTCTTCACGTTGTATATTTTCGATTATTGAAACTTCTAAAGCTTCATTATCACTCAGATTAAGAATATTTACAGGCACTTCGTGTAAACCAGCTTTTTGAGCTGCAATCCATCTTCTTTCTCCTGCTATGATTTCATACCTTTCTAAATCGAATTTATTTTTTCTGACGACAATTGGTTGTATTATACCATTTTTTTTAATTGAGTTGGCTAATTGAATTATTTTTTCTTCATTAAATTTTAATCTTGGCTGAAATTGATTTCTATCTAAGTTGCCTACTAGTACAAAATTATTTTCCGTTATATTTTCACTTTTTTGTTTAGCGTCTCCAAACAGAGATGACAAGCCTCTTCCTAATCCCTTTTTTTTATTTTCACTCATGCGGCACTTTCTATATTTTTATTCTCTTGATCTAAAAACTCTTTTGCTAAATTAAAATATGATTTGCTCCCTAGGCAATTTTTATCATAAATAACACATGGCATACCGTGGGATGGTGCTTCTGATAATCTAACATTTCTTGGTATTACTGTTCGATAAACTTTTTCCTTAAAATAAGTTCTAGCTTCCAAATCCACTTGTGTGGAAAGCTTATTTCTTTTATCGAACATTGTTAAAAGAATTCCTCTTATTTTTAAATTAGGATTTAAATTTTTTTTAATTCTTTCAATTGTTTTTACTAGTTGTGTGATGCCTTCAAGAGCAAAAAATTCTGCTTGGAGAGGAACTAACAATTCTTTTGCACCAACTAACGACATAATTGTTAAGAGGCTGAGTGATGGAGGACAATCTATAAATATATTTTCATATTCAGATAAAATTCCATTATTTTTATCTAAAATTTCTTTAAGTATGAAAGCTCGGTTGGGCTCACTTGCAGTTTCCACTTCAAGTCCAGACAAATTAACATTAGAACATATTAGGTCTAAATTACCTATATTGGACTTTTGTATAGCTTTTTCTAAACTGATCTTTCCTATAAGAAGATTGTATACATTGTTCGCTTCATCGTTATTAGATTTTCCTAACCCTGTTGTTGCGTTACCTTGCGGATCTAAGTCTATGACTAAAATTTTTTTTCCAATTTGAGCTAATGCTGAAGCTAAATTAACAACAGTAGTCGTTTTTCCAACACCACCTTTTTGGTTTATAACTGATATAATATTTTTTTTCATTTTTTATGTTGCTTCAAGTATTATTATTTTTGAAAATTTATCTGTCATACTATTCTCTAATTTATAACTATAATTTGATGGCATGAAAGCTTTATTTAATTCTTCTTGTGCATTTTTTCCTTTTAAAATAATTATTTTATGTTTTTTTCTCTTATTTTCACGTGAAATAGATATTATTTTATCAATTTTCTTAAATGCCCTTGCAGTAATATAATCTGAGTCTAGTATCTCGTTATAGATGTCTTTTTTTACAACTGTGGACCTTAAATCTAAAAATTTAACAATATTTTCTAAAAATTCAGATTTAACAGGTGATTTTTCATATAATTTCACGTGAAAGTTATTATTATCATTATAAATAGATATAATTATACCTGGAAAACCTCCGCCAGTACCTAGATCTGAAAGACTTTTATTGTCACTAAAATCGATATATTTAACTATCTGAGCAGAGTCTAAAATGTGCCTGCTCCAGATTATTGATTCGGTGCTTTTACCAATTAAATTGTATCTTAAATTAAATTCTAAAAGTTTTTCAGAAAAAAATTCAATTTTTTTTAACTTATCTGTGTTAAATCCGATTTTTATAAGATGATTTTTAGCATCTTCTGGCATCATTAGGCATAAACTCTTTTTTTTGATTTTTTTATGAACCCTAATAAGATTATAGCCGCTGCTGGAGTAATTCCATCTATTCTCAAAGCTTGTCCTAAGGTCTTAGGTCTCACAGATTTTAGTTTACTTTTCACTTCATTAGATAACCCGCTAAAAGAATCATAATCTATCAAGTCTGGAATTAGAATACTTTCATCTTTTGTAAATGATTCAATGTCTCTATTTTGCTTTAGAAGATAACCTGAATAATGAGCATCAATTTCAACCTGCCTATCTATAGTGCGTCCATTTTGAGGAATATTAGACCAAATTGATCTAAGCAAATTAATGTTCACATCTCTCATACCCAAAACTTTTAAACCAGATCTTTTCACACCATCTTTAGCTATTTTAATAGAATACTTTTCTGCTTCATTAGGCGAAATAAAAACTTTATTTAAAACATCTTGTACTTGGTTTAACTTTTTTTGTTTATTAAAAAATATTTTATTACGTTCTTTTGAAACTAAATTAAATTTAATACCGATCGGAGTTAATCTCTGGTCTGCATTATCTGCTCTTAAAGATAATCGGTATTCAGCTCGTGATGTAAACATTCGGTAAGGTTCGGATACACCTTTTGTAATAAGATCGTCTATCATTACACCTATGTAAGAATTAGCTCGATTTAGTACAAACTCCTTTTCACCTTTAACCTTTAGAGCTGCATTTACGCCGGCAACTAAACCTTGGGCAGCTGCTTCCTCATAGCCAGTAGTTCCATTAATTTGGCCTGCTAAAAAAAGAGAAGTTATTTTTTTTGTCTCCAATGTAACTTTAAGTTCTCTAGGATCCACATAATCGTATTCAATTGCATAACCTGCTCTAATCATTTTAACCTGCTCTAAACCCTTTATATTAGCCAATACTTGAAGCTGAACTTCTTCCGGGAGAGAAGTAGATATTCCATTTGGGTAAATAGTATTGTCCTTTAACCCCTCCGGCTCAAGAAATATTTGATGTCTATCTTTTTCTTTAAATTTAACAATTTTATCTTCAATGGCCGGGCAATACCTAGGCCCTACACCTTTAATTTTGCCAGAATACATGGCGCTTTTTAGAATATTATCACTAATAATCTTATGTACAGTATTATTTGTGTAGGTCATTCCGCACTTAATTTGCCTATTATATAATTTACTAGTTAAGAATGAAAAATAATGTGGATCATCATCCGCAGGCTGCATTTCCAATCCGTCGTAGTTGATAGTTGTTCCATCCAATCTAGGTGGTGTGCCAGTTTTAAGTCTTCCAATTTTCATTTTATATTTGGCTAGCTGTTCACTTAGACCAGTAGATGGTTTCTCATCGTAACGACCAGCGGGTATTTGTTTTTCACCTATATGTATCAATCCATTTAAAAAAGTTCCTGTAGTCAAAATTAATTCTTTACATCTAATTTCTTTTCCACTTTCACAAGTAAATCCAATAACCTTATTATTTGTATAATCAAAAACAAACTTGGTAACTGGATCAGCAACAACCGTTAAATTTTTATAATGCAACAAAATTTTTTGCATATGTTCTTTATAAAGCGTTCGATCAGATTGTGTTCTTGGCCCTTGAACTGCTGGACCTCTACTTCTATTTAATAATCTGAACTGTATGCCCGACTTATCAGCGATAATCCCCATGACACCGTCTAGTGCGTCAATCTCCCTAACTAAATGCCCTTTACCGAGACCGCCAATGGCTGGATTGCAAGACATTTCACCTATTGTCTCTATTTTGTGGGTAAAAAGTGCAGTATTAACGCCCATTCTGGCAGATGCGGCGGCGGCCTCACATCCGGCGTGTCCACCACCAATAACAACTACATCGTAGCTTAAATCTTTGCTCATGTAATGAATGTAACTGTCTTGATTGGATTTACAAGCTGTATTTTACTTACCTATGCAGAAATCTTTAAAGATAGAACCTAATATTTCTTCTACATCAATTTTGCCAACTATACTGCTCAAGTGTCTAGTGGCCATCCTTAAATCTTCTGCAGCAAGATCAATATCTTTGTATTGATCTTTTTTTAAAAAATTTTCTATTTCTTTTAAACATGCTTCAAGTTTTAAACGGTGTCTTTCTCTCGTAATCAAAATACTATTATTAGAACTAAATTTCTTATTTAATTTTTCTGTTAATTTTTCTATAAATTGATCTATATTTTTGTTTTCAGTCACAGAGATCAAAATAGCATCAGCTCCAAATTTGTAATTTTGTTTATTATTAATGTCACATTTGTTTAAGAGGACAATAGAATTTTTATTAATTAAATTTCTAATATTATAGTTCACACTAGATGAGCCGTTGTCGATCATAATAATATTCAAATCTGCATCTTTAGCTTTGCTTAACGCTAAAGAAATGCCTTTTTTTTCAATATTATTCTTGGTTTCTCTAATACCGGCAGTATCGGCTATAATTATAGGGTACCCGTTAATATTAAGAAATATTTCTATAGCATCTCTCGTTGTGCCTTCTTCTTCTGATACAATAGCCACATCTCTTTTAGCTAAAAGATTTAATAAAGAAGATTTACCGGAATTAACCTCTCCAATAATTGAAACACGGAATCCATCTCTTATTTTCTCTCCAATTTTATTATCATCAATAATTTTTTTAATATCTTTATGTACTTCTTTAATAGAAATTTGAACATCCTGTAAAATTTTTTCAGGTATATTATCTTCTGCAAAATCTATTTTTGCTTCTATAAATGCCAAGGACTTAATAAGTTTTTCTCTAAGAATATTATAATATTCAGAAGCATTTCCTTGAACTAATTTAATAGCTTGTTGCCTTTGAAGTTCTGTTTCTGAATTTATTAAATCACTAATACTTTCAGCTTCAACTAAATCAATTTTATTATTTTGAAATGCAATTTTTGTAAATTCACCTGGTTCAGCTAATCTGCAATCATTTTGATGAGACAAGATATTAAGAAATCGACTTATAATAGCATTACTGCCATGTATGTGAAATTCAGCAAGATCTTCTCCAGTAAAACTTTTAGGACTTTTAAATAGCAACAATATACCCTCATCTATAAGCTCTTCTGTGGCCGGATCATAAAATTTACAATAATTAATTTCTTTAAATAATAATTTATTATTTTTGGTAATTTGGTTACAAATATCAACGATATTTTTTCCTGATATCCTAATAATTGCTATGCCAGAGGGACCACGACCTGATGATAGGGCGAAAATATTCATTGATTATATAGAAATACCTTTGTCAGAAAAAACTTTACTATATTTTTTTACATTTTTTGATTTTGAAATATTTTTTAATATTACATGTTTAATAGGATCTAATAAATCATTTTTTTTAAAAAAGTTATTAGCAAAATCTATACCTATGCCAAACATTACATTTTCATATTTTCTTGTTTCATAAAATTCTTTTAGAATATTAGAATTTTTTAAAGTCATACCTAACATAAGATTATTTTTTATTAATTCAGTTAATTTTTTTATATCTCTTAAAACTAAATTAAAACCTTGACCGGCAACAGGATGTACTGTGTGTAAGCCTTCTCCCAAGATCAAAACATTTTTTTTATAATAATTTTTCTGTAAATTTAAATGAATTGGATATGAAGAAATTTCACTAATTTTGAAATCGCAATTTTTATCAAATAATGATTTCAATTTTTCGTTTATTAAAGTTTTTAATTTATTTAAATTATTTTCATAAAATTTTTTATTTAAACTCCAAACGAAAGAAAATACATTTTTTTTAAAAGGTAAAAAAGCTAAAGGGCCTTCATCTAGAAAATATTGTCTTGGATTAATTAATTTTGAATTATGTTTTATATAACCTGTGATAGCTATTTCTTTATAATCTTTTTTAATAGCTCTATTATTTGTTAAATCATCATATAATTTTGACTTAGAGCCCAAACATAAAATAATCAAATCATAATATACTTTTTTTTTTTCGTACAAAATATACCCATTTGTATAATTAATTTTTTTAATCTTTTTTTTGATTAATTTTATATTTTTACATTTTAAAAGCTTGCGAAATTCTTTTTTTATTTTTATATTTTCAAAGATGTGCATTAAGCTTTTTTCTTCTTTATCAAAATTTAGAAAATTTAATAGCTTACTTTTTCTTTCATAATATAAATGTATTTTTTTGCATGTCCAAAATAAGTGTGATTTTAATTTTTTTTCAATATGTTTTAAAAACATATAATTACTCTCTGAGATAGCAGTTATCCTTTTGTCAATTTTGCCTTCTCCAAAACTCTCATAATATAAATCTATTTCAACAGCAGAGTTTTTTAGTGCTAAACTAGTGGTTAATCCGGTCAAACCGTCTCCAATAATGCAAATTTTTTGTTTTTTCATGTTATAAAAATATTATCAATTTCATAAAAATGTTAAAAAGTAATCTTACTGATTCGACATATGAATACTAATTTTTTAAATAGTTTAACAAATTTTTTGAAAAAACGAACCATTGAGTTAATGGGTTTGTTGCTTATTTTTTGTTCATTTGCTTTATGTATATCTTTTTTTACATATTCACCAAGTGACCCATCAATTATCTATAATGTAGAGAAAAATTCAGTTCAAAATTTTTTTGGAATATATGGAGGAATTACTTCAGACTTTTTACTACAAAGTTTTGGTTTAATTTCTTTTATGCCCCTTGTAACAATTTTTTCATGGGGCATTAACTTAATTTTTAAGAAAAACATAGAATCAATTCTAACCAAAAATCTTTACATAATTTTATATTTAATATTTGGATGCACTTTTGTATATATGACATACAATAATTCATTTTGGCTAATTGATAATGGGAACTCAGGATTTGTAGGAGAAATTATTTTTAATTTTTTATCCAATAGAATTCCATTTTTTAGTAGCGAATATACTAGTTTTTTTCTATTTTTTTTGACAATTATATTTTTTATATTAGCGTCAGATATAAATATTCAAAAGCTACTACTATTAATATTTTATTTTTTTAAGAAAAAAAATATAGAAGGCATTAATATAAAAACAAATATTTTTGATAATAATGGTGCTAAAGAAACTGATAAACCTCAACAAACATTTGCTTTTAAAAAAGAAAAAATAAATAAAGTTGAAAATAAAATTGTTTACACACTTCCTAATATAAGTTTTCTTGAAAAAAATTTATCTAAAATAGATATAAATGAGATTGAAAAAAATCGTCCAGAAGCTTCTTTTATCGAAAAAATTTTACTAGACTTTGGAATCAATGGTAAAATTAAAAAAATAAATAATGGGCCAGTTGTAAGCTTATATGAGTTTGAGCCAGCAGCAGGTGTTAAAGTTTCAAAAATTATTAATCTATCTGATGACCTTGCACGTAACACCAGCTCGACATCTGCAAGAGTTTCGGTTATTCCCGGAAAAAATACAGTCGGAATTGAGATACCAAATGGCTCAAGAGAAAACGTAGTCTTACGTGAAATTATTTCTAACGAACAATTTCAAAAAAAGAATATTAAACTACCTATAGCTCTTGGAAAAAGTATTTCCGGCGTGCCGATCATTGGTGACCTAACATCAATGCCCCACTTATTGATTGCTGGCACAACTGGATCTGGTAAATCAGTTTGTATTAATACAATTATTGTATCTTTGCTTTACAAATGTAGTCCTGATATTTGCAAACTAATCTTAATTGATCCAAAAATGTTAGAGTTATCTTCTTACGAGGGAATTCCTCATTTATTATCACCCGTTATAACTGACGCCAAAAAAGCTACAGCAGCACTAGGTTGGACTGTTAAGGAAATGAATAATCGTTATAAATTAATGAGTAAAGTAGGTGTGAGAAACATTGATGGTTATAATGAAAAACATAAATTAAAAATGCCTTACATCGTGGTTGTTGTCGATGAGATGTCAGATTTAATGCTTGTTGCTGGAAAAGAAATAGAAAATTATATCCAAAAATTATCACAGATGGCTAGAGCAGCGGGTATTCATATTATAATGGCAACTCAAAGACCTAGTGTTGACGTTATAACTGGAACAATTAAAGCAAATTTTCCAACTAGAGTTTCATTTCAAGTTAGCTCAAAAATTGACAGTAGAACTATATTGGGAGAGCAGGGGGCGGAACAGCTATTAGGAAAAGGTGATATGCTTTTTATGTCTTCTGCGAACAGAATTATTCGTATTCACGGGCCTTATGTGTCTGAGAAAGAAATTGAGAAAATATCAAGCGTATTAAGAGCTCAAGGCAAACCTGATTATATCGAAGAAATAACAGTTAACGAAAACAATGAAATGTTAGAAACAAAGAATGACAATAATAGTGATGAACTCTACAACCAAGCACTAGATATTATAAGATCAGAAGGCAAAGCATCGACCAGTTTTTTACAAAGAAAACTTCAAATAGGTTATAATAGAGCAGCTAGAATAGTTGACATGATGGAAGAAAAAGGAGTTGTAAGCAAAGCGAACCATGTTGGTAAAAGAGAGGTTCTTTAGTTTTGTTAAGTAAAAAATATTTGTACGCCTTATTTTTTTTGTTTTTTTCTAATCAACATGTAAAAGCAAATGAAATTGAAAATATCTTGCAAAAGATTAATGGCATTAAATCAATGAGTTTTAATTTTTCACAAATTATAGATAATAAGAAAGAAGAAGGTGATTGCATTCTTTTATTTCCTGATAGGCTTAAATGTAATTATAATGATAGCAAACAAAAAGAGCTTATTATAAATAAGAAGAGGCTGTCAATAACGCAAAAAAGATATGATAAAACTTATCATTACCCAATAAAAAATTCTCCTTTTCTCAAATTTTTAAATAAAAAAAAATTAAAAGATATTATTGTTAAGAGCGAAATGACAATTTTAGAAGATAAATTACAGCTCATTAATATGCAAGAAAATGGAAAACAACTGACAATTTTTTTTAACAGAAATAATTATAACTTAGCTGGCTGGATAATTAATGATCAATTTAATAATAATATTATATTTTTAATCAATATAACAAAACTTAACGAAAATTTTAGTAACGAAGATTTCAAAATAGTTTATTAGTTTTAAGTTTCAAAATCAATTTCCTCTTCTTTAAATATTTTAAAACCTTTAGATTCATAGTTTTTTAAAGCATGTGCGTGATCAAGACTGCAAGTATGTACCCACATTCTATTTGGATTTTTTGAAGCTGCCACCTTAATTGAATGTTTTAACAATAATGATCCAAGTTTTTTTCCTCTGTATTCCTTTAAAATACCCATATTTATCAACTCTACCTCCTTAGTAGACGGGTGAAATTCCTGCTCATAAAATCCTACTAATTCGTCGTTTTTTTTCATTATCCAAGTTTCAAAATTTTCTTTTGCAACATACTTTTCCCATTCTTTATCACTCCATACTAGCCTATCTCTCCAGTAGTGGTCGATTCCGATTTGTTTATAAAAAAATTTATTTATCTCAAAATTTTTTTTTGTATCACGTACTATTTCATAAGAATCTTTCGGATTAAATTTATTAATTTTAAGTTTATTTGAATTTAGTTCTAAGAAATATCTTTTAACTTTTAGCATTGAAATTTATTGTACCATTTTTCCAATTTTTTCACCCGCGAATATATGGTAATGAAGATGTAGAACTTCTTGGCCTCCGTCACTTCTAACATTTATTAATGTACGGTATCCTTTTACGTTTGCTCCTAACAAGTTTGAAACATGGGTAATTGCTTTGTTCAATTCAATTATTTCTTTGTCTGATGCGTTACTATTGAAATCATCTAAGTCAATATATTCACCCTTTGGGATTACCAAAACGTGAATTTTTTTTTGAGGATTAACATCGTGAAAAGCTAAAACATATTCATTTTCGTAAACTTTTTTACAAGGTATTTCTTTTCTAAGAATTTTAGCAAAAATATTATTTTTATCGTAACTCATTTTTGTCTTTTCTTTAGTTCGGTCATTACATCTTCAATCTTAATATTATTAGTCTCAAGATAGACCATCAAATGATAAATAACATCTGTAGCTTCATGTGTTTTATTTGAATTTTTTTCAACTGCCTCAATCAATTCATCAATCTCTTCCCTAACTTTAGCTAGACTTAAGTTTTTATCATTAAGCAATTTATTAGTATATGATTTGTAAGGTGATAAATTTCTTCTTTTTCTGATTGTTTTAATTAGATATTCTAGATTTTCCAACATTTTATAATCTTACTAATACATTTTTAGAATTCAAATACTCTTTAACTTCTTTGACTGTATATTCTCCGTAGTGAAAGATGGATGCGGCTAAAACTGCGCTTGCACCACCAGTTTTTATTGCCTCATATAAGTGTTCTAAACTGCCTGCTCCTCCAGAGGCTATTACGGGAACGCTAACTGAATTAGTAATTTTATTTAGCAGCTCTAAATCATATCCAGTTTTAGTTCCATCCTTATCCATTGAGGTAAGAAGAATTTCACCAGCTCCATGTTCTTCTGCTTTTTTTGAAAACTCTATTGCATCAATTCCAGTTTTTTCTCTTCCTCCATGAGTAAATACCTCCCATTTTCCATGTGAAACTTTCTTGGCATCTACAGCTACTACCATACATTGAGTTCCAAATTTTTTTGATGCCTCTTTAACAAAATTAATATCTTTAACAGCGGCAGTGTTGATAGAAACTTTGTCGGCACCAGCCAGCAATAAATCACTTATATTATCTATTGTTCTAATTCCACCTCCCACCGTAAGAGGGACAAAACATTTCTCAGCTGTTTTGTTGACAACATCTATAATTATATTTCTATTTTCATTGCTTGCAGTTATGTCAAGAAAACATATTTCGTCTGCTCCGCCTTGGTCATAGATGCTTGCTTGCTCAACTGGATCGCCAGCATCTTTTAAATCTACAAAATTTATACCTTTAACAACTCTTCCATTTTTTACATCTA
>MDTF01009822.1_pt1 | contig 20716 bp, 16 predicted proteins | sample 811191 | NCBI WGS metagenome assembly MDTF01 (sample SAMN05326649, study PRJNA326480) | marine metagenome | isolation source: seawater | place: Southern Ocean | collected 2011
ATACCGTTGAAAGTCTGAGCATGTGGGAAGAGAATATAGGGTTTCAAGATAGGTTTTTAAAAGAGCGTCCAAAGGTTATTTACAAGCAACTTGGAGATTTATACGAACTGGGGGAGATTTATACCATCTCATTTGAAGTGGAGGATAAGAAACAGGGCAAAATTAAAGTAAATACAGCCTTCCTTCCAAAAGCCAAGTTCGTAGGCAAATACTTCAAGAACCTTCCTCTCAGCATAGAAGCGGTGCCTGAAACTGGGTATAACTTTGATCACTGGGAAGGTTGTGATTCTAAGAAAAAGATAATTAACCCAACTTCTAAATCACTCCAAGGGAAGCAACTAAAAGCTGTATTCGTAAAGGTTTAAACGAATATTTCTGAATGAGCTCTGGTAGCTGCATCTGTATCAAAGTAATCCTGTAGAGTAGGGTTTTGAATAAAGTTTACTGATCTCATCGCATTTTCTACTAAGTCACTCATTTCCAAAAATCCAATTTCATCTTTTAGAAATTTAGCTACAGCAATTTCATTGGCAGCATTTAGGATGCAGGGCATATTTCCACCCGTTTCTAAAGCCTCAAAAGCCAAACCTAAGTTTCTGAACGTAACTAAATCTGGATCTTCAAAGTTTAATGTTCTAAAATCCTTAAAACTGAACCTTGGGAAATCTGACTTCAATCGCTCTGGATATCCAAGAGCGTACTGAATAGGTAGCTTCATATCCGGTAAGCCCATTTGCGCCTTCATACTCCCATCTTCAAACTGAACTATAGAGTGGATAATGCTTTCTGGATGAACAATTACATCTATTTGCTCATTCTTTAGGTTGAAAAGCCACTTAGCTTCTATTACCTCTAGTCCTTTATTCATTAATGATGCGGAATCTATAGTAATCTTAGCTCCCATCTCCCAGTTCGGGTGCTTCAGTGCTTGTTCTTTCTTAATATCCTTTAGCTCATCTGCCTTTCTACCCCTAAACGGTCCACCTGAAGCTGTCAGGTATATTTTTTCTATAGGGTTATGAAACTCCCCAGCTAAACATTGAAATATGGCCGAGTGTTCTGAATCCACAGGATAAATGTTTACTCCCTTCTCACTAGCCAGCTTAGTCACCAATTCTCCAGCTACCACCAAGGTCTCCTTATTGGCCAATGCTATATGTTTCCCTGCATTTATAGCCGCTATTGTTGGCTTTAAACCTGCAAAACCCACTAAAGCAGTGAGTACAATGTCTACCTCATCCATCTCTACAACCTGACAAAGCGCCTCTTCACCTAAATAGACTTTTACGCCCAAGTCCCACAAGGCATCTTTTAACTCTTCATATTGAGACTCATCGGCTATAACAACCGCGTTAGGCTTGAATTTTAACGCTTGCTCCTTCAATAGCTTAGCGTTTCGCCCTGCAGTCAAGACCTCTACCGTAAATCTATCTGGATGTTTTTCTAACACCTCCAATGTTTGGGTGCCTATTGAACCTGTAGATCCGAGAATGGCCACCCCTGTTTTTTGCTTCACCTCCATTATCCTCCTACTCTTTTAGTTTTATATCCTTTCCCGTTTAAATAGTCCATGATCTTATCCCTTTGATCAGATTGGATAATAACAACTCCTTCTTTGGCACTGCCACCCACTCCAAATTTAACCTTAAGCTCTTTCGCTAGAGCCTTTAAATCATCTGTTGTACCTATAAAATTTTCGATTGCAGTTACAGTCTTCCCTTTTCTCTGTTTTCTATCTAATAGAACTTTTAAGCGTTGTTCTTCGATAGGTAACGTGTCTGATTCATTCTCCGAATCATACTCAAAACTATAATCCTTATTTGTCGAATAAACTGTTCCTAATCTATCTTTCCAATTTTCTGGCATCCCTTTACGTTTACATAAAACCTAACTCTAATAATGCTTCTTCACTCATCATTTCTTTAGTCCATGGTGGATCGAACACTATCTCCACTTTAGCCCCATCGACATCCTTTATTCCAGCCACCTTCTCCTCTACTTCTACAGGCAAAGTCTCGGCTACAGGGCACGAAGGAGATGTAAGCGTCATTAAAATATGAACGAAAGCTGAATCATTTACCTTAACCTCATAGATTAAGCCCAATTCATAAATATCCACGGGTATCTCTGGGTCAAATATTGTTTTTAACACATCCACTACGCGTGATTCTATATCTTGTTTATTTAAACTCATTTTTTGGAGTACGCTAACGCATACATTTTCATTTGTTTAATCATTGACACTAAGCCATTACTTCTATTCGGAGATAAATGCTCCTTTAACCCTACGGCATCCACAAACTTCATATCAGCCTTTAAAATTTCGTCTGCACTACTCCCGCTTAATGCCCGAACCATTAATGCCACCAACCCTTTTGTAATTATGGCGTCACTATCCGCTTGAAAAAAAATTAATCCCTCCTTCTCTAATGAAGTTAACCAGACCTGGCTTTGACAACCTCTGATTAAATTCTCTTCCTTTTTGTTTTCTAAAGGAAAACCCTCTAATTCCTTTCCTAAATCTATGATATACTCATACTTATCCATCCAGTCATCGAACATTTCGAACTCAGATATTATACTCTCCTCTCTATCTTTTAAGCTATCAGTTGTCATATAATATACAAAGGTATTTCATTTCAAGCCCTCTAAAATTCTAAAATCATCAATCTTTTCTAAAACCTTTCTAATCCAAGTAACTCTACTCTAATGAAGCTCGTAAAAACGCTCTCTAGAAATTACACAAACACAGCTAAAACAGGAACATCCGAAAATCTGAATCCGTTCTATTTAAATATCTATGACTAACCTAAAGGAGGTAAAGCTCTTCTTAAGCATCATGATTTTGATGGCTTTCACGAAATCTTTTAGGCCAATAATGGCTCAGAAACTCCTTATAGCAAAATTTCAGGAAGCCAAAAGCAAATAGATAATCTCCATATCGAAGTCTTCCTTTTTAACACATCAATCCTCATTGACCTAGGCGAGACTATGCCCAACGGTAGCTATCACGAAATGATTTGGAAAAACTCTAACAAAACTGGTGCTATCATCACTTCTCTAGTAAAAGAGTCCCAGAATAAAACTAGTTTCATCAAAAACGTTGTAATCCGCAGAACCCCCACCTTTCTTAATAAATGTTTCGTGCAAACCGTATTAAGCGATTTCCGTTATGTTTTTGTAAAGCCCCGTTACCCCTTGGGTAATAGCATCAGGATTGATGCCACAAGAACAACAATCACTTATTACGATTACACTGAAGAAAGGAAATCAGAAATAGTTTCACCCGAGACGGAAGGAAAAAAATATAACTCGCCAAATAGTATACACGATAGATTGTGGCTTGCCGGTTTTTAGTGTGTTTATAACAACATCACAAGCGTTGCAACGCAGAAAGAGAATTACGAACCAAAAACAGTTACACCTGATTTTTATTGGACCAAAACACACCGAAACACAACACCCCTTTCAACTAATAAATCCCAAAAGTTAAATTTCGGATGTCCGGTTTTTTGGATGGAACTAAAGCCTCCTCCAGACTAAAGAGTCTGATTTCTTTTTGAAGGTAACTATTCCGGAGACTTCTTCGTACATGGAAAGCTCACGGTAACAGCCCATACATTCAAAACTCACGCAAATAATTGATTAAGACACTTAGAGTTTTTATGATTAAAAGAAAAGAAATATTATTATCCTTGGGGTTCCTTATCCTAGGCTCCTCATACTCTCAGGCTCAGCAAACCGCCATGTTTGGACAGTTCCAGTACAACATGCTTGAATTGAATCCTGCGTATGCAGGTTATAGAGAGACTTTTAATGTTTCTGGAATTCACAGAAGCCAATGGGTGGGGTTCGATGGAGCTCCAGTAACTCAAACCCTCTCGTTTAACAAGCCGTTAAAAACAGATGAGTTTGCCTTTGGAGGTGCCATAGCTCATGATAAAATCGGACCAACAAATTCATTCAACATCTCTATGGATGGGGCTTACAGACTTAACCTCGGACATGGTAGAGAAAGAACAAAGCTCTCTTTTGGACTGAAAGGTTCTATTAGTAGATACCAGACAAATTTGACAAGCGTAGATGTTGTGGATAAAGGGGATGAGTCATTCCTAAGAAACGAAAATGGATCTTGGCTTCCAAACGTTGGAGCGGGAGCCTTTTTATATGGCAGAACATACTTTTTAGGTGTTTCGGCTCCCAAACTATTAACTAACAAACTAGTAAACAGAAGCTCTTCTCTTTTTGAGTACATGCAAGGTAGAGAAGAGCGAACATACTATATGACAGCAGGTAAGGTCTGGAAAATAAGACGACAGTTAAGTTTTTATCCAGCCGTATTAGTAAAAGCAACTAAAAACGCCCCGCTATCTGGTGGAGCCTTTTTGAACTTCATAGTGATGACTGAATTTAAAATAGGAGCTTATTATAACTTTAAAGAGGTCGCTGGCGCTATAGCTCAGTGGCAAGTAAGTAAAAAACTAAGATTAGGATACACTCTAGAAATGCCAGTAACCTCATTATTCGGGACTAACCTAGGTAGTCACGAAATCATGCTGAACTATTCTATCAAAAAAGGTAGAACAGCTATAATTTACCCTAAATACTTTTAAAACAAACGCGATGAAGAACATATTTCTACTTTTCGCTGTAATCTCCATGTCCTTTTTTTCATGGAATACACTCGCTCAAGAGGCTTCACTAGAAGAAGAGGAAGGAGACAAGCACTTAGAAGTGTTCGCCTTTGAAAAGGCGATTGGACAATTCATCAAAGCCTATAAAGCTGATTCAACCAATTATACCCTAACAAGGAAAATAGCTGATGCTTTTAGAAGAAAAGGAGACCTTTCTGGATCAGCACCCTGGTATAAAAGAACTTTAGAACTAGATAGCTCAATAAATGAAGACTTACTCTATTACGCTGAGGCACTCAAAACTCTAGCTAAATACGATGAGTCCCTAATTTGGTATGAAAAGTATAACAAACTTCAACCAAAGGATGACAGAGCTCAAAATCACCTAGTCGGTTCAGATGAATATTTAGAGCTAGAAGAAGATAAAAAATACTATCTAGTTAAGAAGCTAGACTTCAATAATAGAAAGCCTGCTTTCGGTGTCACTAAATTTAAAGAAAAACTAGTATTCTCCGCCACTGGACTGGAGGGTCAAAACAACAACAAAACTAATCCTTGGAATGACTTACCTTACTTAGATATCTATGAATCTAATATAGATGAAACTAATCAAGCTTTAGATATTCAACCAATTTCTAAAATCAACTCCAAGTACAACGATGGTCCTGCACATTATAATGATGCAACAACTACAATGTTCGTTACTAGAAATAATATGAAGAGAGGAAAGACTGTTAAAGATAAAACAGGCGCTGTAAACCTAAAAATTTATTCAAGTACTGTAACTGAGGGAGAGTGGTCTGACATGTCTGAACTTCCTTTCAATAGTGACGATTATTCAACGGGCCATCCAGCTGTTTCAAAAGATGGGAAAAGATTGTACTTTGCTTCAAACAAACCTGGAGGTGAGGGTGGTACAGACATTTATGCGTGTGAAAAAGTTAATGGTGCTTGGGGGACTCCTGAAAACTTAGGTACTAGCGTAAATACTAAAGGAGATGAATTATTTCCCTATATAGACGACAAAGAAATTTTATATTTCTCCTCTACTGGGCACATGGGGTTAGGGGGAATGGATATCTTTAAAATTCCTATTGAAGGGTTAAAGGGCTTATTACCAGAAAATTTAGGGAGACCTCTAAACTCTGCCAAAGATGACTACAGTATCCTATTTGAAGAAGCTGATGAGTCAGGATACTTCTGCTCAAACAGAGATAAAGGATTTTCGGACGATATATTCTACTTCGAGCTTGCTAGCCTTCTTAAAAAAGTATATGCCGGAAAGATAGAATCTTCATTGTCTGGGAAATTATTAGCAGGAACTAAACTAATCGTAAGAAATTTTACCACAGGGAAAAACGTCTCATTAATTCTAGATGAAAATGGAGGTTTCGAATTTGACGGTTTGCCTGGGGCCACTTACGAACTAGCCTACCAAAGGGATGAGGTTGAAGAAGTGCTTTTAGTAAAGGATGTGGAAGATGTCGTTACCGAAGGTTATGAAGACTTAGGAATATTTACTATTCAGGAAGAACTCTCCATAAATATAGATGAAGAACATGGGGAAATAGAGATTAACGGTGAAATGTACAGGCGAATTAGCGATGACGGTAAGTTTATCTCTGAACAAGGAGAGATACTCACCAACATAGAGATGATGGACTTTCTTTCGAGTAATATGGTTAGAAACACCCTTAAGATTAATCAAACTATATATAAAGTGGGGATTGATGGCAAAACATACGTTCAAGAGGACGGACAGAAGCTCGATAAATTTGAGTTAGAGCAATTACTAATCAGCCTGGTGTTCGCAAATCCTTTAGATTTAAGAGATGACTCTTCTTTAGCAGGGTTAGACACTGAACCTGTGCTAAGTGATTCAGCCTCTCACACCCCAAACAAACTTAATTTAGAGGCAATTAGTGCGTTAGAATGGGTTAATAAAGCCTTAGAGAATGATGACCTGACCGGGGAACAAAAATTAGAGCTTTGTTCATTGCAGTCGTCCTATTTAACGAAAATCAGTGCTGAAGACTGGTTGAAGACCTACGCCAATAACCCTGAGTTGGCAGCATATTTGACTGATGTGGAAAAAATAGCCATAGGGATGGTCCCTACATCTGCTCTATCAAGAAATTCAAGTCTAGAGACCACAAGTTACAGTAATGGACTACCACCAAAGCTTGAGATAGATAACTTAAATGAATACGTTTTGACCTCTAAAGAAGAGGTAAGAAGTGTTTTAGCGAATAAAAACATCAATAACATCTACTTTGACTTCGATAACAGCTCTGTTAACTCTGAAGAGCGAAAGACCTTGGATGAAATAGCCGCTGTACTGATTGCTAACCCGTCATTGGATATGTATGTTTCAGCGCACACTGACGCCAGAGGATCAAACGCATACAATGACGCCCTTTCAGAGAAAAGAGCTCAATCGGTAAACGCATACTTATATGCAAAAGGTGTTACTGCTGATAGATTGAAGTTAGGATGGTTCGGAGAAGATGCATTAGCAAACAACTGTAACAATGACGCGAAGTGCAAAGAAAATGCTCATCGCCTTAACCGAAGAGCTTCATTCACTCTGTCTGGAGAGATTCCAGTTCCAAACGGGGAGACTCGTGATCAACCAGAAGCTTCTGCGAAAAGGTCGACTGAAAAAGCCGAGGCTCTTTAGCAGGTCTGGAAAATATTTATTATGGCCTTAATAAGTAAACTCTTAGGCAATCTGCTCCAAGTATTCTAAACAACATCTACGAAATGATGAGCGCTAATTCCGAATCATTATTAGTCAATACTCATACCGCATTAGAGGCAATAATAATCTCAACGCTAACCTTTCGCAAAGAAAAGCTGTCCAAGTAAACAATTCGTAATCTCTAAAGCAACCTCTGCCGATAAAACCGCTCTTAACTAGAGTGATAAATGTCTATTAGCTGGGAATTATGAAAACAGCAGGCGTTTTCTTCGAATGACAATCAGTTAAATTGAAGAGCTTATTTAACCTTAAAATAATAGAGAAAAGTGCAGAAAGTTTGAAAGCTCTTTCTCCACCGTGTTTTTAGGCTTTACTAAGTTTCACCATATTAGACATTCCCATTTCTGCTATTGGCATGCTGGCAATGTTTATGATAAAATCATCCTCTTGTATCATATCCCATTTCTTAAGTATGTACTTAATGTCAGCAATAGTGTGATCCGTACTAACCATTTTGTTGTAATAAAATGCTCTTACGCCCCAAACTAAACTCATTAGGGTAAGAATTTTTCTGTTTCCAGTAAAGACAAATATATCTGAATTTGGACGTTGCGAAGCAACTTTTATTCCTGTATAACCGCTATGAGACATCGTGATTATAGCTTGAGCACCTACTCTTTTACCCAACCTACACGCATTATAACAAACAGAATCCGTGATAAACCGAGCTTCTGCACTTTTAACGGGAGCTTCCTCATGATTATAAATAGAATCATGGGTTTCCGCCTGAACTACGATGCTATTCATAGCCTCAATTACTAAATGCGGATGTTTTCCCACACTAGTTTCACCACTTAACATTACGGCATCAGCCCCGTCCATTACGGCATTAGCAACATCATTCACTTCTGCTCTAGTTGGAGTGATGTTGTCTATCATGCTTTCCATCATCTGTGTAGCTACAATGCAGGGTTTAGCACTTTTGATGCATTTCTTTGCTAACATTTTCTGCACCAATGGAACGTTCTGCATAGGAATCTCCACCCCTAAATCACCTCTAGCAACCATAATAGCGTCTGTTGCTTTAATAATGGCGTCTATATCCGCAACCGCTTCTGGTTTTTCTATTTTAGCAACTATTCTTGCGTGTTTAGATTGTGATTCTATAATCTTCCTTAATTCCTTTATGTCTGCAGAGTTTCTAACAAACGATAATCCTACCCAATCGACATCTTGACTTAACGCATAATCTAAATCAGCAAGATCTTTAGGGGTTAAGCAAGGAAGAGAAATAGCAGTGTTAGGCAAGTTTATACCCTTTCTAGAGGTTAATAATCCTCCATGGCTGATTTTTGCTTTTACTAAATCTTTCCCATTAGTAGACTCTACTTCTAAATGAATTTTTCCATCATCTAGTAAGATTTTTTCTCCTTTTTTCACATCTTGAGCGAAACTCTGATAATTCGTACTGAACCTCTTAGCTGTTCCCTCTACGTTATTAGTGCTTATTTCAACGACTTCACCTGTTACTAGTAAAGCTCCCTCTCCTGCCATTACATCTGTCCTAATTTTAGGGCCTTGTAAATCAGCAAGAATAGCAGTATGGATATTGAGTTTAACGTCTAAATCCCTTATTATTTGTATGACTTTTCCGTAATTCTCATGTTCTCCATGAGAAAAATTCAATCTAGCCACATTCATACCCGCCTTCATCATTCTTTCCAGCTCTTCTGCGCTAGAGGACGCTGGTCCTAAAGTAGCTACTATTTTCGTCTTTTTCATTCTAATCATATATTAATGCCTGTCTGGATTTTAACTTTAATACATCCAGGCTATAAACTGCTTGTACTTCCTTTAGTCTTCTCAATTTCGAAATAATCTCTGCCTCAGAATACGGGCTGTCATCATCGTAAATTTTAATTACAAAGTCTACGGTAGATATTTCTGGCAACAATCTGCTATTTAAATTCTTATTGCACAGTAAGCTAAAGTAAAACCCTGACTCGTTTGAGATATATTTTCTGAATTGAACACTTCTTTTCTTCACATTAATAGTATGCCCCTCTGCCAACTTCAGGTTAGCGCTCAACATATTATTGATAGCCCAACAAAGCGTATAAACTTTTTGGTTAGAGCTAATAGCAATCAACTGAAAATTATAGTCTATTTCTACCTCTAAGTTGAGAGTTGCCAATTTTATGTTTCTATTTTTAAATATTCAAAAGCCTGCTTTGCTGCTAACTTTTGAGCCTTCTTCTTTGAATAAGCAGTTGCTTTAGCACAAACCTCTCCTGAAATTCGAACCTCAACTTCATATTCATTACGTCCATCGAGATTAAACTCGTTAACAGTACGAAATTTAACTTCTTTTTTTGTTCTTTGACACCACTCGTGTAATAAGCTTTTATAATCCTTTTGTTCCTCTAGAACTAAACTTAAGTTTATGTATGCAAACATTTTTAATGTCGCACGTTCGGTTTTGATATAACCGAGGTCTAGAAACAGAGCTCCAATCAGAGCTTCTAGAGCATTTCCAAGAAGAGAAGTGTCCTCTGTGTTGAAATTGATAGAATACTGTAGAAATTTTTCCAGACCAATTTTTCCAGCTAGTCGATTTAAGGTTCTTCTATTTACAACTTTAGACTTCTCCTTGGTTAGTTCACCTTCGGATAAATCTGGGAATTCTGTATATAAATAATCCGCGATAATAGCATCTAAAATAGCGTCACCAAGAAACTCCAACCTCTCATTACTTTCGTTTAAGTCATTTCTCTTTTGAATTACCGAACTATGCGTAAGGGCAAGTCTATAAAGACTCAAGTTTTTCACACCAAACCCAAATAAATTCTTTAAAAATGACCTAAGGTTGGCATCTTCTTTAGATTGTCTGCTAAAGCGTAAAAACAATCGAATTATATCTTTTTAAAGATCGCAGAAGTATTGTGGCCTCCAAAACCAAACGTATTCGTTAAAGCAGCTTTTACTTCTCTTTTTTGAGCTTTATTTAGAGTTAAATTTAGCTTGTTATCTAAATTTTCATCCTCTACAACGTGATTAATAGTCGGAGGAATGATTTGATGTTCTAATGCTTTTATACAAGCTATGGACTCTATCGCTCCTGCAGCTCCAAGCAAATGGCCCGTCATAGATTTTGTTGACGAGATATTTAGCTTATAAGCATGCTCACCAAAAACTTTCACTATTGCTTTGGTTTCTGCGATATCTCCTAAAGGCGTGCTAGTTCCATGAACATTTACATAATCAATATCACTTGGCTTCATATGTGCATCCTCTAAACAAGCGTTCATCACGTTTATGGCCCCTATTCCTTCCGGATGCGGCGCTGTGATATGATAAGCGTCTGCGCTTAATCCTCCTCCGGCAAGTTCACAATATATCTTTGCTCCACGAGCTTTTGCGTGCTCGTACTCTTCTAGAATTATCGCTCCAGCTCCTTCTCCGAGTACAAATCCGTCTCTAGTAGCATCAAATGGTCTAGAAGCGGTAGCATAATTTTCATTATTAGTAGATAACGCATGAAGCGCATTAAACCCACCTACTCCTGCTTCATTCACTGCGGCCTCACTTCCTCCAGCTACCATAGCGTTGGCTTTGCCTAGACGAATGTAATTGAATGAATCTATTAACGCATTAGTAGCACTAGCACATGCGGAAACGGTAGTGAAATTGGGACCTCTAAATCCATATTTAATAGAAATATGACCACTAGCAATATCTGCAATCATCTTTGGTATGAAGAAAGGATTGAACCTAGGGGTGCCGTCTCCATGAGCAAAGTTCATGCACTCATCTTGAAATGTTTTTAACCCTCCTATGCCTGAACCCCATATTACTCCAATGCGATTCTTATCTAAATCTTCAGAATCTAATCCTGAATCTGCTATAGCCTCGGCTACGGAGACCATGGCGTATTGAGCAAAAGGATCCAGCTTGCGTGCCTCCTTTCTATCGAAGTGATCAAGAGGGTCATACCCTTTCAATTCACACGCAAACTGGGTCTTAAATTTTCCGGCATCAAAGTGAGTTATAGGAGCTGCTCCGCTCACACCGTTTATCAAATTGTCCCAGTACTCGTTTACCGAGTTCCCAATTGGTGTTAAAGCGCCAAGACCTGTTACTACGACTCTCTTTAATTCCATAAATTATTTTACATTATTCGTTATATAATCAACCGCTTGGCCTACAGTACCAATCTTTTCAGCTTGATCATCAGGAATAGCAATGTTAAATTCTTTTTCGAATTCCATTATTAATTCTACAGTGTCTAGAGAATCTGCCCCTAAGTCATTTGTAAAACTTGCTTCATTTGTTACTTCAGCTTCGTCTACACCTAACTTATCAACGATGATTGCTGTTACTTTTGAATGAATTTCAGACATGTTTTGTTTATTTACATATTTATTTAAGGGTGCAAATTAAGTAAAACTTAAAGTTTAATTCAATTATACAGTCCATTGTTTTTTCAACCTCTTCTTTTAAGGTGCGCTTGTAAAACAAAAAAGGCGCTCATAAAGTTTCTGGAGATGGTTTAAAGTCCTTATCATACATTTGGTTTGCTTTTAGAATTATTAGAGGGTTAAGCAAAAAAATATCAATTAGTGCCTTCTCGACTTTAGCAATAAAGTTTTGCTTTTTAACCGTTTGGTAGTGCCCAAACGGTTTTTTTATTTTAATTTTTTCATGAGGTTTGATGCAAATACAAACCGATTGAGGCTCTCTACATCTGAGTTCACTATATCCTTTCGGTCACCTTTCCATTCCACACGACCCTCATGAATAAAGTTTATTCCGTCTCCGATTTCTAAAACACTATTTAAATCATGACTTATAACAACTGTAGTCATATTCAGTTCATAAGTCAGATCCTTTATCAGGTTGTCAATTATAATGCTCGTCTGAGGGTCTAATCCACTATTTGGCTCGTCACAAAACAAAAACCTCGGCTTCATAGCCAAAGCCCGTGCTATTCCAACTCTTTTCATCATCCCTCCACTTAAGCTTGCTGGTAATAAGTTAGCTGAATCTTGAAGTTCAACTCTTTCCAAGGTATTCATCGCTCTGTCTATCTTCTCCCCATCGCTTAACTCAGTGAACATGTTTAATGGAAACATTACATTCTCAATAACGCTCATGCTATCAAACAAAGCGCTCCCTTGAAATAGCATTCCTATCTTCTTTCTTACCTCTTGCTTTTCTATCCGGTCCATTCGTGTGAATGAGACGCCATCATACGCAACATCCCCTTTGTCTGGGTCTATTAAACCCACTATGCACTTTGTAAGCACAGATTTACCTGATCCACTTCGCCCAATGATGAAGTTAACTTTTCCTTCCTCAAATTTTATAGAAATGTCTTTAAGGACTTCTTTGTGCTGAAAGCTCTTATGTAAATTTTTAACCTCTATCATAACAGAAGCAATTGAGTTAAGAAATAATTAGCGATTAAAATGTAGACACTACTAAATACTACTGCTTTCGTACTAGACTCTCCTACTTGTAGTGCTCCGCCCTTAGTATAATAACCAAAGTAAGAGCTTACAGTGGTGATAATAAACGCAAACACAAAAGTTTTTATAAGTGCGTAAACTACAGAAAATGTTTTAAAATCAAATTGAATCCCATAGACATAATCGACTAATGTTATTAAACCAGCAGCTTTACCAAAAAACCCACCTGCAAGCATGGCTAGAAACATGCTAATGATAATCAGAAACGGAAAAATGAAAAGGCTAGCTAGCACCTTTGGGAGAATTAAGTATGCCGCTGAGTTCACTCCCATTATATCCAAGGCATCTATTTGTTCTGAGATACGCATAGTTCCAATTTCAGAGGCTATGTTAGAACCTACCTTCCCTGCTAGTATTAGTGAAATTAGCGTTGGACTAAACTCTAAGATAATACTTTGGCGCGCTGCAAAACCAATTGTATATGCCGGAATCCAAGCACTGTCAATATTTGAAGCCGTCTGGAGAGTAATCACCCCTCCCATAAAAATGGAAAGTAGTGCTACAATGCCGATTGACTGCACACCAATTTTGTCCAACTCCTTTATGAGCTGCTGCCAGTATACTTTGAACTTTTCGGGCTTGCTAAAAAGCCTCCCAAGCAGCAAAGTATACTCCCCTATAGTATGAAGTATATTCACAGAATGCTAAAATAGATATATCAGCTAGGAAACATCTGTTAAACTTGGATGATTTTTAAAATATAAAAACTCAAAGCTTCCTCGTTAAAGAAGGAATATCTATGTTTGATATATGAAATGTACTAAGAATGTCCTAACTGTTATTTTGGTTGCGACTCTTTTATCTAGTTGCTCTCTGTTTCGAAAAAAAAACAAGTGCAACACATGCCCTACTTGGGATTCTATAGAGTTAGCTGAAATCGGCCCTAATCAGTATGATTCGGAAAATTAGCCCGTACCTACCAGAAAAGTCAATTCCTCTTTTAAATAGGGTTATGGCTAACATAGATACGGAGCTAAGGGTTTCTAAACCCCGAAAGTCTAAGCTTGGCGATTTTAGACCTTTAGGGACGTCTGGAAAGTCCAAAATATCCATAAATGCTGACTTAAATGAATACTCCTTTCTTCTCACCTTGCTCCATGAATTAGCCCATCATTTATGCTGGGTAAAACACCATGGAAAAGTAAAGCCTCATGGGGAAGAGTGGAAAAGAGAATTTGAATCCATTTTAAAGCCTTTTGTACTTTCTAATGTTTTTCCTGTTGACGTTTCAGAAGCAACTTGGAATTATTTAAAGAACCCAAAAGCGTCCTCTTGTTCTGACGAAAACTTATATAAAACCCTTAGAAATTACGACTTTGTAAAAGACGACTCCGTCTACGTGAGTGATCTCGCTATCGGTCAGCAGTTTGAGTATATAGACAAGGGCTTGTTTGAGGTTTTAGCCAAAAAAAGAAAAAGAATTTTATGCCTCTCCATAAAAAAGAAAAAGCGGTACTTATTTCAACCTACAGTAAGCGTCAACTTAATCCATTTATAAAATTACATTTGTTACTCTAAAAAAACGAACACATTGAAACCTGCATCAAACACATACTGTGTTATAATGGCTGGTGGTATCGGTAGCAGATTCTGGCCGATGAGCACAGCAGATAACCCAAAACAATTCCAAGATATACTAGGAATAGGTAAAACTCTTATCAGAATGACCTTTGAGAGAATTCTACCTATTTGCTCGGTTGAAAACATAATCGTAGTAACTAATTCTCGTTATAAAAACTTAGTTTTAGAGAACCTTCCTGAGCTTGATGAGTCACAAGTGTTGTGTGAACCACACATGAGAAACACCGCTCCTTGTATAGCCTATTCAAATTTTTGGATAAAACAGAAAACGGAAAACGCTGAAATCATTGTTCTTTCTGCTGATCAACTTATCACAAATGAGCCTCAGTTTATTCAAGACGTGCAAACAGCAATTAATACCGCTAAAGAAGATAAATGTCTCGTTACTATTGGAGTTAAACCATCTTCCCCAAATACAGGGTATGGATATATACAATTTAGCGATCCGCTCAAAGACTCCGGAGATAACGTAAGAAGTGTAGTCACATTCACCGAAAAACCGAATTTAGAATTGGCTGAAAAATTTCTAGAAAGTGGTGAGTTCTTCTGGAATTCTGGAATTTTTATTTGGACTTTAGAAACTATTCAAAACGAATTTCAGACTCACCTTTCTGATATTTATGATTTATTTGCTGAATCATCTGACCTGATTGGAACAGATAAAGAGGGAGAAGCAATTGAAGAGATTTACTCTAAATGCACAAATATCTCTATAGATTATGGAATCCTAGAGAAAACAAAAGGGGTTAAGGTAATTCTAACTGACTTTGGGTGGAGCGACCTAGGCACTTGGGGGTCTGTATACAACCATACTACTAAGGATGAGGACCTAAACGCTGTTAGTAATGCCCAAGTCGCTTTTTTTGAATCACAAGGAAATCTCGTGAAACTAAACAATCTAAACCAAGCGGTCATTCAAGGCTTAGATGGATATATCATCGTGGAAGCTAATGGAGTCTTATTAATCTCAAAGAAAGAGGAAGAGCAGCGTGTAAAACAATTTTCAAAAGCTTTATAACACAAATTAAACGTAGAGGCTTCTAACCCAGTTAGAAGCCTTAATTCCATTGACAATTCACAGGTTGTAAAACAGGCTTAGTGTCTTTGATTTTAGACGCGAAACTTACCTTAAACCTCAACAAAAAGGCAGGATTAGTCCCCTGTTTTTAATGTGTTTAAGACTATCTTTTGTGGTTTTATATACTAGTTCAGTACCTCTATTCTTAATACAGTTTGTGCATTCTCTCCCTGGAGTTTAACAAAATACTTTCCTGAAGATAGTCCTGAAGTAGACACTATCAGTTTATCTCCTGTAATGCTCATCTTATCACTTTCAATGATTCTTCCCAACTGATCATACATAACAAAAGCATAGTTTTCTATATCCTTTAATTCGATAGTGAAATTTTCACCTTTAAAAACTGGATTTGGATAAACCCTTAACTCCTCAAAGCTAAGTTCATTAACTACTAAAAAGGTGTCTAATTGAATACTAAAGTAATCTAGCAAGTTCATTTCGCTCATGCTATTTCCATATAAATCTTCAGCATTAGAAACATCTATGTCTATATAAGCTAATGGTGTCAGGTCACTTGAAACATCAAAATCAAATCTGTATGCAGAACCCAACCATCCAGAATTCTCCGTGTTAACTGTAATACTTCCTGAAGGATCCTCTACAGGAAAGTTTAGCGTAGGAATTACATCCGAATTTACCTCTTCATCAAACAAAACTAACACCTGGAAACCACTGGTTCCGTTATTATCGTTCGTTACATTGTAAGTGTTAGCAGTTATAAATCCATCAGGGTTTTTATTGTCCAGAATTAAAGCTTCATCAGAATCCCATGGGTTCATCGTGTTTCCCGCTAAATCCTTTGCAGATTCTAACCTTACCATTAACTCTTCCTCTTCATTTTCATCAGATATATCAAATACAGCTCGGTAAAGCTGGGTGTTAATCCAAGCAGAGTTAAGCGAACTTGACAAAGATGCAGGAGTCTGAGGATTGAATACAACTTCACCTTCTACTGTTTCATCCATAGCCTCATCGAACAGTGCGTTTATATTAAGTGTGTTGCCTGTCTCAGTATCGTTTATAACAGTCGTATTAAAGCTGGCCTCTAGTAGATTAGGAGCTTTGGTGTCTATTGAAAACGCATCTACCAAAGAATAACTTTCTCCTATATTTCCCGCAGCATCTCTAAATTCTGAAATAAAGATGTCTATGTTAGATAATTCCAAATCAGTATCTGCTAAATCAAAGACAAACTCATACTGATTTACTGGCATAAAACCACTCGCTCCAGTATTCACCATTAATGCAGAAGAAGGATCTTCCACAGGGAATGATATAATTGGAACATCTCCTGAAGTTAAAAACTCACCATCTGCCTCAACTGTTATTGAATATCCTTCAACTGTGGCGTTAGATTCATTCGCTACGTTTGTACTATAGCTAACATTAGAAATCAAAGGCGCTTTAGTGTCTATATAAGTATTTAATAAAAGGTCTTCTATCACCAGCTCATTTCCGACTAAATCTGTAGCGCCAGAGACACTAACAGTGATGTTATATAATTCTTCATCAGCATCATTTATTAAATAAGCCACTCCAAATTGACTCGTGTTAATCCATTCTGGCTGACCTAGTAATAAACTCAAACTATTAATAGTAGGATCTTCATTCACAAAAGAAACTACAGGAGAAACGTCACTCATCTCCTCAGAGAAATTAGCCAGCAGATTCAAATTCGTTCCAACGAGCAGTTCATTTATATTATTCGCGAAGTCTACTCCAGAAACTCTTGGGTTTTCAGTGTCAATTATAAAAGCATCTCCCAACATGAATTCTTGCTGAAGATCCCCGTCTAAATCTTGTCCCCCGATTACTGTAGCTTGAATGTCTGCTGCAGTGAAGTTGTTATCAACCGTGCTAAATGACCACATGTAAGAATTAAAAGAAGTCCAAACTGCTGTCGCTAAGGTTAACGTTCCACTCAAGTCTTCATTAAAGGTTAAAGTAGGCTCAAATGACTGGTCCATAGATAGATTATACTGAACCTCAATGGTTAAGTCTGTTCCTGCATAAGCGTCATTTATTAATTCTGTGTTGGTGGTACTCAGAATCACTCTAGGCTCTAGTGGATTCGCTAAATCAGTAACCATGTTATAAACACCTTCGCCAATCTTAGTCCCTATTTTTCTTCCTGAAATATCATCTACTGGTGGGTGAATTCCTCCAAATATTCTTGAAAGACTGCACTGATCGGAGGCATCTTTATAAGTGGCCCACTGTAATTCCATCTCTACGCTAGGACCAGTCTCAAAAACTAAAAAGTCATTTTGAGGACAAGGGAAGACACCCATTCCACCCGGGAAATACTCATCTCCAGTCATTAATCCTAATAAGTCAGCTGCTGCCTTTGAGAAAGTAGAGTGCCCAGAAACATATCCTGCAAAAGGAGGAGAAACGAAAGTAGGTCTCTGATAAGGCCACCAATTCTCTGATAAAATCCAACCAACACCAGCCAAAGTACTGTCTTGTACTCCATCAATTATATTTCCTGAAATATTTAACTGGTCTAAATAATCTGGTCCTTTCCATGACAATACTTTCATTTTATACAAATGCTCTTGACTTACCCCAACTAAAGGATCGTCTTCATTCACTAATTCAATATACCCGGGAATTAACGGCAACCCTTCCGGGTCATAACTAGGAAGACTAGAATCAGAACTCTGTCCATGGTCTCCCATGTACCTTATAGCAGATATTGGTCTAGTGTAATCATACCATCCTTTTATACTCCAAGCAGCTATCGCACAATCATGCATCGCGCCACCAAGGGCAAAATAAGTTTTTACATCCCACTGAAGCGCATCTAGTTCTGACCCTTGTCCGTTCCACTTTTTTTCTAGCTCTGGATGATCACTTACATAATTCAAAATAGTGTACCAGTGACCTGGAGGAGTTTCAGAGCTTGGGCCATCTGCCCAAAACTCGGCTAGTACCCTTCCATAATCTCCTAAAGGAACCATCTGTGAACCATAAGGCATACCTGTAGATGGGTTCGTTTCGTGACCTTGAGAACCGTCTAACCCCTCGAAATAATTATAGAACTGAGATAAATCTTCAATGCTGTTCGTTTCTGGATACTCTCCTACATTTCCTATCCCGTTAGGAGAAGCGTCTATCATAATCCCGTTGTCTTGGTCTAAAAGAGAGGACCAAACAGCTACCATAGCATGGTTCCATTTGTAATCATCAGTTATCCCATTTTCAAACCCTTCATTATCCATATAAGCTGGAGACCCCGGGTCACAGTATACCTGATAGAAGTTTTCATCTCTGGCAAAAGTTGTTTTGTCATCGTCTGTAAGACTGAAAGGAACGACATTCCCCCATTCTGCACTTAAAAAATCTGGAGTGTTTATTGGCAATGGATTCCCCAACTGATCTATTGCCACCAAAAGAGTTAATGGCTGCCATCGGTTAGGGTCCAGCATGTCTGGGTTACCGGGGAAACTGGTAACCAAATCATAATCTTCGCCATCATGGATAGACTCATAATATTGATTGTCATACCCGTCCTCTTCGAAGGATCCATCTAGTAAACCAAAAGCAATAATCTCTGTAGCTATATAATTTCCTAAAGCAGCTGGTCCATTGTTTTCATAATCGACCGAACTAACATCTGTTGCATACCCTAGTTCATTCATATACTGATCAAAAGCATCTAAGACAGCAATTTCATTTGTGCTAGGTAAGTTTCCGTATCTGTGGGACAATATTCTATAAGCTGCATACGAGACCGCTTCTTCTCTTGCTGCTTGAATCTCTTCAGGAGTGCCAGGAATAACGACTCCATTAAAGGGAATGAAATTTCCTCCTACAGTATTTCCCAGAAAGTAAGGTTGACTAATCAAATCATAAGCAGCCCATGCATCATACATACCCGCACTTACATGCCATAAATTTCTAGCAGTAATAGTCGGGCGCGCAAAATCGTTTCTAATTCCAAACAAATTAAGCTCGTTCCATTCTCTAGCTACGCTATGCTCTTGGGCATCAGCCTCTATAGAAAACAGTGCACCAACAATAAAAATAATTTTTATTAGTTTTTTCATTTCTGTAAATTTTCTTCCACTACAAAGATACAACAGGAATGTCACTGAGAACATCCCAAAAAAACTCTAACTCAGATTAGAATTAAAGTTGGTGCAAAACCATCACTTTCGAGCTACAAAAAAGAGTAAATTTGCTTTTTTTAATTCCATAGGCTCAAATGAGTGACGCTATAAAGCATGAGTGCGGTCTGGCACTTTTAAGGTTGAAAAAACCTCTCCAGTATTACCGAGATAAATACGGAACAGCATTTTACGGACTAAATAAAATGTATTTATTGATGGAAAAACAGCACAATCGTGGTCAAGATGGTGCTGGTTTAGCGAACATTAAGTTCGATGTTCCTCCTGGACAGAGATACATAAGTAGGGTGCGTAGCAATGAGAAATCGCCTATAAAAGATGTCTTTGAAAAAATAAACACCAGATTTCAAGATTTAACCTCTGAAGAACTAAAAGACTCGCAATGGCTTAAAGAAAACTTCGGGTTCACTGGTGAACTCTTCCTAGGGCATCTGCGTTACGGTACTTTTGGAAAAAACAGCATTGAAAATTGTCATCCTTTTCTTAGACAAAACAACTGGAAGACCCGGAACCTAGTAGTCGCAGGAAATTTCAACTTAACCAATGTAGATGAGTTATTTGAAATATTAACGGAACTCGGTCAACACCCGAAGGAGAAAACGGATACCGTTACTGTAATGGAGAAAATTGGTCATTTTCTAGATGAAGAAAATGAAGCTTTATTCAAGCTTTATAAAAGCCAAGGGTATCAAAACCACCAAATAACTGAAAAAATAAGTCAGAATATTAATATTCAACGCATATTAAAACACTCCGCTGCTGACTGGGATGGAGGGTATGCAATGGCGGGGTTATTAGGCCATGGAGATGCATTCGTTCTCAGAGATCCTTCTGGAATCAGACCTACCTATTACTATGAGGATGATGAAGTAGTGGTAGTTACGAGTGAAAGACCAGCTATACAAACGGCTTTTAACGTAAGTATCGAAAAAGTACAAGAGCTTCCTCCTGGCCATGCTATAATTATAAAAAAGAATGGTGATGTAAATATCTCAGAAGTTAGAGAACCACTAGAGAGAAAGGCTTGCTCTTTTGAGCGCATCTATTTTTCTAGAGGAAGC
>MDTF01013551.1_pt1 | contig 20707 bp, 20 predicted proteins | sample 811191 | NCBI WGS metagenome assembly MDTF01 (sample SAMN05326649, study PRJNA326480) | marine metagenome | isolation source: seawater | place: Southern Ocean | collected 2011
AATTTATCCAACAACTCCTATTCCATTAAAACATAGAAATAAATTTACTCTTTTAACTTCTGTTCTTTTGTCAGCACAATGTACAGATCTTAATGTTAACAACGTAACTAGAGGGATATATCCAAAATATAATAAACCTGAACACTTTGTAAGGTTGGGTAGAAAAAGAATAGAAAGATTGATAAAAAGTATAGGTATCTTTAGGGTTAAAGCTAAAAGTATCTATTTAATGTCTAAACAATTATTAGAAAAACATAATGGTAATGTTCCAAAAACATTTGAAGAATTAGAAAAACTACCTGGTGTAGGGCACAAAACAGCTAGTGTAGTTATGTCGCAAGGATTTGGATTCCCAGCATTTGCTGTAGACACCCACATCCATCGACTAGCTCAGAGGTGGGGATTAACAAATGGTAAAAATGTTGTTCAAACTGAAAAAGATTTAAAAAAAATTTTCCCAAAAAAAACATGGAGCAAACTTCATCTTCAAATAATCTATTATGGAAGAGAACATTGTCAGGCAAGAAATTGTTATGGTTTAACTTGTAAAATTTGTACGTCTTGCTATCCTAACCGTAGAAATCCAATTAATATTAAGAAAGCCTAATATGAAAATTCTAGGGATAGGAAATGCTATTGTTGATGTCATTTGTAAAGTTGAAGACAAATATTTATCAGATAATGGATTGACAAAAAGTACAATGAAACTTGTAGATGAGGTTGAGTTTAAAAAATTATTATCCACATTGATAATTGAAGATACAGTTTCTGGTGGATCTGTTGCAAATTCTATTGTTGGATTATCTCAATTAGGAAATAAAGCTGGGTTTATTGGTAAAGTAAACAATGATAACCTGGGTCAAAAATATCAAGATGGCTTAAAAAAAGAAAATGTTGACTACTTGTACTCAAAAAAAAAAGAGATTTTGCCAACAGGGACTTGTTTAATACTAATTACCCCTGATTCCGAAAGAACAATGTGTACATTTTTGGGTACTGCTGGAAAAATTAACGAAAATGATGTTGATATAAATTCAGTTAAAAATAGCAAAATAGTTTTTTTAGAAGGATATTTGTGGGACGAAGGTGAACCTAAATCAGCTTTTGATAAAGCAATTAATAACTCTAATAAAGTAGCAATGTCGTTGTCAGATTTATTTTGTGTAGAGAGACACAAGCCACATTTCTTAAATTTAGTTGAAAATAAATTAGATATTACTTTTGCAAATGAACAAGAAATCACCTCATTGATTGATGCCCAAAACTTTAATGAAGTTATATCATTTTGCCAACAGCTCAGTAAAATAATTATCATTACTCGTGGTGAAAAGGGAAGTATTGCAATAAGTAAAGGTCAGGTAATAGAGTGTGAGAGTAAAAAGAATCTTAATATAGTTGATTTAACTGGTGCTGGAGACCTATTTGCTGCTGGATACCTTCATGGCTATATTAATGAGTTAAGTATTAAGGAGAGTCTCAACAAGGGTACGGAGATGTCTTCTAGGGTTATTCAACAAATTGGAGCCAGGTTAATATGATATTCTTTTTTAAAATTTATTTTAATAAAAAATTTGTAACCGCCTTATATTAAATAACCATCGTTGTGACTTACGATAAATTTTTCATCATTAAATGTATTTTTAATTTTTTTTCGTAGTCTATAAACATGTGTTTCAACTGTATGTGTTTCTAAATCTGAGGCGTATCCCCAAACTTCATTTTGAAGTGTAGCTACGGATTGCGGTATTTTTTTTCCTACTAGGAATAAAATAATATCAATCTCTCTTTGTGTTAATTTTAGTTGAATATCTTTTTTCGTAATTGCTCTTGAGTTAATATTTAGTATATATTCTTTAACAGAAAGCTTAGATTGAAAATTATATTTTTGTTGAATCAACTTAGTATTTATTTGATCTATAAGTTTTTCAATTTTAATTGGAAGTTCATCTAACCTAATAATGATGTCTTTGTTAATAAAAATATTAGAAGTTAAGTCGCAATTTATATCATTAATAATAATTATAGAGCTCTTATCCTCTAAAATTTTAGATTCTGAACTTTCTATGAAATTTTTTGAACTTTCAAAATGAACAATATTAAATGTAAAAATATGCTTAATTTCATTTAAAACATTATATAATTCTAAAAAATTTACTATGTTAACTGATTGTTTAAACATTAGAATATAACTTATGCTAATAGAGATAAAAAATAAAGATACCTTAGTAATAGATGATTTTATTTTGAAGTGTTCGATAGGAAAGAATGGTATTAAATCAAAAAAAAGTGAGGGTGATAAGAGCACACCAAGAGGAACTTACACAATTGGAAAATTATACTATAGAAAAGATCGAGTAGATAAGCCATTAACTAAATTATCTACCCGTGTCATAAATAAAAAATTTGGCTGGTGTGATGACCCAAATAATAAATATTATAATTCGGAAATTATAATAAATAATAAAATTAAATGTGAAAAATTGTTTAGGAAAGATAGTGCTTATGATTACATAATAGTTATTAATTATAATATTAAAAAAAAAAAACCTTACAAAGGTAGTGCAATTTTTATTCATTTAACAAAAAATTACAAAAGAACATTGGGCTGCATAGCCTTAAAAAAAAAAGATTTTCTAATTTTAATTAAATTAATAGATCAAAAAACAAAGATTAAAATTCATTAATCTCTATTACCAAAAATCTTACTACCTATTCTTAAAAAGGTAGCATCATAATCTATGGCATTTAAGTAATCTGAAGACATTCCCATACTTAACTCTTTTAAATTAATATTGTTAGAAATATTTTTCATTTTAGAAAAATAAGTAGACGTGTCTAAATTTTTTGGTGGCAAACACATTAGCCCAATAATATCTAAGTTTAAATCTTCAGTACAAGTTTTATAAAATTCTTGTAAATATTCTATATTAATTCCACTTTTTTGTTCTTCGGCTCCAATATTTAATTGAATAAATATTTTTAATTTTTTTTTATTTCTTTCTTGTTCTTCTGAAATTTTTTTTGCTAATTTCAAACTATCCAAAGAATGAATATAATCAAATAACTGGACTGCATATTTTACTTTATTAGTTTGTAATCTCCCAATCATATGAAGTTTTATTTTATTAAATTTACTTTTTACATCTGTCCATTTCTCAATTGTTTCTTGAACTTTATTTTCTCCAAAATGAACATGTCCATGAACTATTAATGGGTGTATGATTGATATTGGAAATGTTTTACTAACAGCAATAATTTCTGGAAATTTTTTGCTTTTATTTTTTGCTTTTATTAAGTTTTCAATTAATAATAGGTTATTAACGACATCATGCATAAAGAATTACCAAAAATTTATCATTTTATAGACAGGTTAAATATTAATAATATTTCAAATTTGGATAAAAAAATAGCAATTATATATCGAAATTATCTAGCAAAGCCAAGTAATGTGGAAATTATAAATTTTAAAAATTTTTGCAAGAGGACTGATAGAGTATTTATAATATCAAATAACATTCACTTAGCTTTAAAATTAAGACTTGATGGAATTTACATACCATCTTTTAATAAAAAACTTAGTTGTAAAAACTATCTAGATAAAAAAAATTTTATAGTAATTGGTTCTGCTCATACTTTGATGGAAATAAGAATAAAAGAGAGACAAAATGTAGATCAAATTTTTATAGCACCACTATTCAAAACAAAAAAATCTGTAAACAATTTAGGTGTAATAAAATTTAATTTATTGATAAGACATACAAAGAAACCAATAATTGCATTAGGTGGAATAAATAAGTTAAATATAAAAAAATTGAAGATGTTAAATATAGTGGGATTAGCCTCAATAAGTTATTTAAGGGAAAATAAAAAATTAATACACTTTTAATATGACCTCAAATTTAAAGAATAAGATTAATATTATAATTAATAGATTTCGTGTGGGGGATTTTGACTACGTTAAAAATGAATGCACTATTCTTTTAAAGAAGGAACCATACAGCGATTATATCTGGAACTTGATGGGTTTAGCACAGCAATCAATGCAAGATTATGAGGATTCTAAAAATAGCCTTTTAAAAGCAATAAAATTAAACTCAAAAAATTTTGTAGCGATGAATAATTTAGGTAATACCTACAAATATTTAAAAGATTATAAAAATGCTCAAAAACAATATGAAGACGCCATCCATATAAATGGGAAATACATTTCAAGTATTACAAATTTAGCTAATCTGAAAAATGAAACATTTCATTTTAAGGATGCGATAGAATTGTATAAAAAGGCGATTTCAATAAATGACAAAATACCAGAACTGTATTTTAATGCAGCTTCGAATTATCAAAGCGTAAACCAAATGGGAAATGCAAAAGAGTATTTAACGAAAGCGTTGGATATTAATAGAAGTTTTACAAAAGCTGATCATCTACTAAGTTCAATAATTAACTATAGTAAAGATGATCAACACTTATACAAAATGATTGATAAATTAAAAAATGTAGAGCTAAATCAAAAGCAAAAAATTCATTTGTACTTTGCGATCGCTAAAGGATACGAAGATAAAAAAGATTATAAAAAAACCTTTGAATATCTTAAATTGGGTAATCAATGTCAAAGAGCTACAATCAAATATAATAAAAAAGATTATGAAAAGTTATATATAAGTATTAAATCTTTTTTCGCGGAACTTAAATTTACCAAAAATAATAATAAAATTAATAATAAAAAAATTATTTTCATATTAGGAATGCCAAGATCTGGTACTACATTGGTTGAAAAAATTATTTCAAGTCATAGTAAGGCATCAACAGTAAGTGAAATAAACTTTTTGCCAAAAAAGATTTGGGATAGCATTATAAATAGCTATGAGATAAACAAAGATTTAGTTGAAAATTTTTTAAAAGAAAACATAAGTAAAAAGTATGAAGAGCAATTACTTTCTTACAACATTAATAGCGAAACAATTATTGATAAAACCTTATCTAATTTTTGGTATATAGGCTTTATTAAAATATTTTTTCCAAACTCTAAAATCATTCATTGCAAAAGAAACTCAAAAGATAATTGTATGTCAATTTATAAAAACCTTTTTGATATACATGAGGGTTGGTGCTACGATGAAGAAGAGTTGGCTGATTACTATATGATTTATAAGGATATAATGAGTTTTTGGTCTGAAAAATTTGGTGAAGAGATATTAGAGGTTAAATATGAAACTCTAGTTGAAAACCCTAACGTGGAAATTAAGAAAATAATAAATTTTTGTAATCTAGATTGGGAAGAAAATTGTTTAAGGTTTAACGAAAATAACAATCCAATTAAAACATTGAGTGTGAATCAAGCAAATAAACCAATATATAAAACATCGATAGAATCTTTTAAAAATTTTGAAAAAGAGCTGTCCATATTGTTTTCTAGAATTGACTAATATTTAAACCAATCATATTTTTTAGTTACATCATTAAAAATATTTATATAATTTTTAAGATAAGATAGATCATGTTTTTTTAAATCGTCTCGTAATTGAATATTACTCATTGTTTTAATAATGTTGCCTTTATTATTTCGAAGATTAATACATTCTATAGACCAGTCTAGATCTAAAAAATTAAATAATTTTTTAGACTCATCTATTGGATTCTCAGTAAGTTCTTCCAATTTAATAATATAATAATCTTTATTTAAATTATTCTTTTGTAAAAATTGATAATAAATATTGAGATATTTTAGTATTTTATCTAAAGAATGAGCCCAAAAAATATTAGGTAAAAAATTTTTGATTATGCTCACCACGTTGGCGACAGGATTTCTATAACAAAATACAAATTTTGCATTTGGAAATATCTTTTTAATTAAATCTATATACAAAAAATTTTCTAATGATTTATCAGTAAATAAATTATTTTTTTGTTTGTCAATTAATCCGAGTTGTTCATACTGATAAATTACCCCATCATATATCCTGTCCATTTCTGCTTTATCTAAATTAGCTATTAATTTTTTAGAATTGTAATCTGGAATAATATTTTCCGAAAAAAAGGTTTTTCCAAAACTTTCAACTTCACCACCTAAATTTAATTTATTCTTGCCTGAAACTATGATATTTTCCACAAGAGTTGTTCCTGATCTTGGGGGCCCCATTATAAATATTGGTCTCAATGCACTATTTTTCTGAAGATTTTTAAGTTTTGATATACGCACCATCTCCATAAATTGTGGCAACAAATTAGTAAGGTAATTCCATTCTTGAGTAGCTGCTACTTTTTTTTTCTCTATGTAAGTTAAGTGTGAATCTAATAAATATTTAATTTCAGATTCATAACTTTTCTTTAACTTTTCACTTTCTGCTATAATTATTTTCCCAAAAATTTTATTTTCAAAACTAATGTTCTTAGTTTTTATTTCTAATTTGATATTATTTAATAAATTATTTGATATGTGATCTTTTTTAATTTTATTATATTCATAATGTGCTTCGAAATTGAATGGATAATATGTAATTAAAAGTTTATAGTATACGTTTGATTTTTCAAAATCTCCCAAATGAGCATAAGTCCTTGCCATATCTATTAAGGCTGATTCATTTTTTGGATCTATTTCTATGACTTTATTAAAAATTTCTATTGCTAATGTATATTTGTTTAATGACAGATAAAGCTCGCCTAAAAAAAGTAAATTTAAGCTATCTTCAGACTTTATTTTTATCGACTCTTTTATGCATCTAATTGCCTCTAAAGAATTATAAATTTTGTAATACGAATGACCCAAATACCAATATATTAAAAAATGATTTGTCTGATCTTTTAATTTTTCAAAATGAAAAATTGCTTCTTTATACCTAGCAGTTGAAAATAAATTTAATCCCTTGTCAATTTCATTGTTTATAGTTTTATTCTGCATTTTATACAGAATACAGATTAATAATATTTAGTGCAAAAAAAAACGGCCCTTAAAAAGGGCCGCTTAATATATAACTTAATTAATTACTAGAATGCTAATGTTAAGCTAACTTCTGTAATTTGATCATTAGTTCCAGATGTACCTGTAACGTTATCCATTTCATTGTTTTGGATAGCAAGTTTAGCTCCACCCATAGTGTAAGCAACTGCTACACCTGTAGATTGTTGCTCAACGTCTGCATTTGCACCACCAGCACCTAAATAAGTGTTGTTGTGCTCATTGTAAGACACTGACAGATTGTCATTTACGTTGAATGCAATACCGTATGCTTCAACTTCATTAGCACCAGCTGTTCCACCATAACTCTCAGACATAGTGATACCTACTGTAGCAGGTCCCATAGTGTAGTTAACATAACCAACAACAGATGTGTCGCTAGTCAGAGTTGTTGATTCATTGTCTGAATCATTTTCACCCATACCAGCACCAAAGTCTAAACCATCAATTAACGTTGCATTAGTAATTGCAAAGTTCATGTTTGATCCAGATTCCATAGAAGCTACAGTTGCACCCGTTCCACCATCACCAGCATCAGCTGCGTTAATGTTTGGAGCGTATTCAAAAGTTAAGTTCATGCCCATGAAAGTATTTTTGTAACCAAAAACACCACCAGAACCACCGTTAGCTCTTAAACCACCAGCTGAGTTAGCTGTATTGTGCCATGACTCTTCCCAAGCAGTTGGAGATTTGTCATCAATTGTATTAGCACCATATGCACCTACACCTTGATCAAATCCAAATTCACCCATGTCACCCATATCAATTGTGATTTGGTGTGAACCGAATCCAGCAGGATTGTTATCGTTAATTGCAGCAAACCAAGTTGCTGTACCAACGCCATCAACTTCACCTGAACCGTTAAAACCTATAGCAGATTTTGAACCGAACGGGTTACCAGTGTTTGCGCTATCGTCTGACTTAAAAGTCAGTTCCCATGTACCTGTTGCTGATAATTCACCAGCAGAAGCAGATACTGCAACTAGTGATCCAGCTAAAGCTGAAGCACCTATTTTTTTTAGTATATTCATAATTACTCCTTTTCTTTGTTATTAATTAATTAATTAATTATGAGTGTGCTTTTTAACAAATTTTATTGTTTTGTGGTTAAAATTGACATCAATTCTCAATATTAATGAATATTGTTGTAAAAATACCACATTTTATTTGTTTGTTTATTAGGTTAATGAAGTTATCTATCATTAAAAACTAAAATTCTATTATGAATATACTAAAGATAAATATCAGGACTTTTACTCAATTTTTTTACATTATTCTAATTTCTGTATTTTTAAATCAGTGTGGTATTTACAAAAAAAGTGATGCTAGAAAAGTACCCGTGAATGCTAATGATAGAGTTCAAAAAAATTTAGAAGAAGGCCGAAGAATAAAATTTGGTAATTTAGGGAAAGGTGGAAGTGGTAAATTTCAATTTGCTAGCTCAAATGAAATGTGGAGAGCAACAATTGATATATTAGACTTCGTTCCTCTTAACAATGCTGACTATGGTGGCGGTATAGTTATAACAGATTGGTACAGCGAACTTGATGACAATAACTCAGCTATAAAAATAATGGTACAGTTCCTAAGTAATGAAGTGAGAGCTGATGGTATTAAAATAACAGTCTACAATAAAACCTGTAAAATTAAAAATGGTTCTAGCAACTGCTCGACTAATATTGATGACGGTGGCATTGGTCAAGAATTAAAATTAGCTATACTTAAAAAAGCCTCTAAACTAAAAAATGACAAAACTGCAAAAGAATCTGCCGAATACAAAAAGAAAACTCTAGGAAGACCTGACGGTCCTAAGATTGGAAAAGGCGAAGGCAGCATAAAATAATTTTTAAATAAACTCAATTTCAATTTTACAATGGAACGGTATAATTTTTCAGTAATAGAATCTAAATGGCAAAAGTATTGGGAAGAAAAAGAAGTATTTAAAACACAAAAAGATAAAAAAAAGAAAAAATTTTATTGTCTTGAAATGTTTCCTTACCCATCTGGCCGGATTCATATGGGACACGTAAGAAATTACACAATCGGCGATGTTCTCGCAAGATATAAATCAATGCAGGGATTTAATGTATTACATCCAATGGGCTGGGACTCTTTTGGTATGCCTGCGGAAAATGCATCAAGACTGAATAATTTAGATCCAAAAGATTGGACTAAAAAAAATATTTCGACGATGAAAGCTCAATTAAAAAAACTTGGCTTATCTATTGATTGGAGTAAAGAAATTTCAACATGCTCTCCAGAATATTACAAACATCAACAAAAATTTTTTTTATATCTTTACGATAAAGACTTAGTTTATAGAAAAGAAAATTATGTGAATTGGGACCCTGTTGATCAAACAGTTTTGGCTAATGAGCAAGTGATTGATGGAAAAGGCTGGAGATCTGGAGCCATTGTTGAAAGAAAAAAACTAAATCAATGGTTTTTTAAAATTACAAAATTTTCTGAAGAACTTTTAAATGGATTAGAAACTCTTGATGAATGGCCTAATAAAGTAAAGGTTATGCAAAAAAATTGGATCGGAAAGTCTTATGGCTGTGAAATTGCTTTTGAGATTGAGGGCAAACAAGAAATAAAAAGTGTTAGTGTGTTCACCACTAGACCAGATACTCTTTTTGGCTGTTCATTTTTAGCATTATCTGTGGATCATCCCCTAGCAAAATTTTATCAAGAAGATAAACTTTTTCAACAATTTAAAAAAGATTGTACTAAAACAGGAACAACCGAGGAAGCAATAGCGCAAGCAGAAAAGTTAGGCTTCAAGACTAATCTTTTTGCAAAGAATCCTTTTGATACAAAAAGGAAAGTACCGGTATTTTTTGCAAATTTTGTTTTAATGGATTATGGTTTTGGTGCTATTTTTGGAAGTGCGGGTCACGATCAAAGAGATTTAGATTTTGCTTTAAAATATAATTTAGAAGTAATTCCAGTAGTTAAACCAGTTAATTTTGTTGGAAAATTTGAAATTAAAAATGATGCATATACTGGTCCAGGTATAATTTTTAACTCTGAATTTTTAGATGGTTTGAGTGCACCCAAAGAATCTGTAGCTGCAGCAATAAAAATTATAGAAGAAAAAAACATAGGAAAAAAGAAAATTAATTTTAGATTAAAAGACTGGGGAATTTCTAGACAGAGATACTGGGGTTGTCCTATTCCAATTGCTTATGATAAAAATAAAAAGATTATAAAAGTTCCCGAAAAAAGTCTTCCTATTAAACTTCCAGAAAATATAAATCTTGAAACTACTGGTAACCCTCTTGAACATCAAAAAGATTGGAAAAAAATAATAATTGATGGAGAAGAATGTACATTAGAGACGGATACACTTGATACTTTTGTTGACTCTTCATGGTATTTTTTACGATTTTGTTCTACAGAAAATCACAATAATGGATTTGACATTGATGATGTTAAATATTGGATGCCAGTCGACCAATATATTGGTGGAGTGGAGCATGCTATACTTCATTTATTGTATTCAAGATTTTTTATGCAGGCTTTAAATTATAAGGATGAACAGTTAACTATAACTGAACCCTTTAAAGGACTGTTTACACAGGGAATGGTTTGTCACGAAACTTATAAAGATAATTCCAATAATTGGTTAAGCCCCGATGAGGTTATTTCTGAAGATGGAAAAAATTTTTTTATTAAAAAAAAACCTTCTGAAAAAATAATTGTTGGACCAATAGAATCTATGTCTAAATCAAAAAAAAACACTATAGATCCAGAGGAAATAATCAAAAACTATGGTTCTGATGCAGTTAGGTTGTTTATTATGTCAGATAGTCCACCTGAAAAAGACATACAATGGTCAGACCTAGGAATGATCGCTTCATATAAATTTATTCAAAAATTGTGGACTCTTCACCAAAATATTATTGTAAAAATAGAATTAAATCAAAAAAGTGATGAAAAACATATTAATCAATTTACAAATTTATTAATTGATAAAGTAACAAAAAATATTGATAAATTTCGTTATAACGTCATCATTGCTAGCTTTTATGAATCTTACAATTTTTTAATCAAAGAAATAGAAAAGCCTATCAATAGCAAATCTTTGGAAAAAAATTACACGCAAATATTGCAACTTTTGATGCCCTTTATTCCACATATAGCTACTGAATGTTTAACAGAACTACCAAACTTTAATCAAAATGACCTAACAAACTGGCCTACAGCTGACCCTAAACAATTAAAGACAGAGCACATAAGTATTGTGATTCAAATAAATGGCAAAAAACGAGAAATTTTAGAGACTAAATATGATATAACTCAAAAAGAGCTATTAAATAAAATTAGAGATAATGATAAATTAAAAATGTACCTAAAAAATAAAAAAGTAATTAAAGAAATATTTGTACCCAACAAGCTTATAAATTTAATTATAAAATGATTAAGTATAAGTTTTTTTTATTCATATTAATTCTTCTTACCACTTCCTGTGGTTATCATTCGACACATAAAATTGACACAAGCAAATATGCAATTGCAAAATTTGAGTTGAATGGTGATAAAATAATTAATCGACTTCTTAAAAGAAATTTCAAAAAATTTAGTGACCAAAAAGACATAAAAAAAATTTATATTATCAAAACAAACAGTGTAAAAAAAAAGAACAATAAAAGCAAAAGACCGTTTAGGGAACAGTTCAAGTTTTTCAATGAACGTTAGAATTGATGTAGAAGTAAAGGATAGCAATAAAATAATTAAATTTAAAAGTTTTGAAGAGAAAACAAATTATAACAATTTAGATAATAAGTTTGAACTAAAGCAGTATGAAAAAATTGTAATTAATGATTTAACAAATAAAATTGTAAATGATATAAACTATTTTTTATTATCTATCGAATGATTATAAAAAATTTTGAATTAAACAATATTAATATAGATAAAAATAAATTTTTTTTATTTTATGGTGAAAATCAAGGACTTAAAAAAGAATTAATACAAAAATATTTTAAGATAAAATTCAAGGAAAGTTTCTACAATTATGATGAAAAAGATATACTCGAAAATGAAGAAAAATTTTTTGATGATATTTTTTCAAAATCATTTTTTGAAAATAAAAAATTAATTATTATATCGAGAGCTACGGACAAAATAAAAAGTACTATTGAAGAGGTTATTTTAAAAAAGATTAGCGATATCGTAATCATTTTGAATTCGGGAACCTTAGAAAAAAAATCAAAACTTAGAAATTTTTTTGAAAAAAATAAAGATATAATTTGTATTCCATTTTATCCTGATGATAAAAGGACACTATCTAACTTAGCAAATAATTATTTTAAGCAAAAAAAAATATCTATATCCCAAGAAGCTTCCAACATTATAGTGGAGAGATGTAGAGGAGATAGGCAAAATTTAAATAATGAGTTAGAAAAATTAGAAAATTTTTTGAGGGGTAAGAGTGGTGTTGATATAAAAGATATTCTGAGACTGACTAATTTAGCAGAAAACTATGATGTTTCAGAGTTAGTTGACAATTGCTTGGCTAAAAATAAAAAAAGAACTGTTGGAATATTAAATGAGAATAATTTTACCTTAGAGGATTGCATTATAATTGTTAGGACTTTTTTGATGAAATCCAAAAGACTTTTAAAATTATTATCCGAGCTTGATAATAGAAAAAACATAGACTCAGTTATAACTGCTTATAAACCACCAATATTTTGGAAAGATAAAGAAATGGTTAAATGGCAATTAAAAAGTTGGTCATTAACTTCTGCAAAGAATTTACTATTTCAAATTAACGAAGTCGAACTTTTAATAAAAAAAAATTCGAGTAGCTCGATTAATATCTTGTCAAATTTTATAATTGAACAAACTATAAGTGTTAGTAATTAGATTTTATAATTTCTATTAACTTATTTAGTTGATTTAAATCTTGGTAATCTAACACTAAAGATCCTGTATTATTTTTCTTATTTTTGATTAGAACGTTCAACCCAATTTTTTCTATAATTGAAGATTCTAACTCTTTTAAATTTGCATCCACCGGTTGTTTAAAGGATCTTTTTTTTATCTTAAAAATTTTTACAAATTTTTCTGCTTGCCTAACAGAAAGATTTTTTTCAACTATTTTATTTGCAACAAATTCAGCGTTGTCTAAACCAACTAAGATTTTTGCATGACCTGGGGATAATTTTTTTTTTTCAATTAACTTTAAAACAGCTTCAGGCAATGTTAGTAATCTTAAAAAATTAGCTATATGGCTTCGGCTTTTCCCAATGAATTGAGCTACTTTTGCTTGATCATATGAAAATTCTTCTATAAGGCGTTTATAACCACGTGCTTCTTCGATGACATTTAAATCATTTCGCTGAACATTTTCAATAATTGCAAACTCTAAGGATTTTAAATCATCAATATCAGCAATTACAACAGGTACTTCATGCAATCCTGCCTTTTGTGCAGCAAGCCACCTTCTCTCTCCTGCAATTATTTCATATTTAGATGTATTAATATTTGATTTTCTGACAATAATTGGTTGGATAATGCCTCTTTCCTTTATTGAGTTTGTTAGTTCTTGCAAGCTATCTTCATCAAATACTGTTCTTGGTTGAAATTTATTACTTACCAAGTTGCTTATGGAAACTTTATTAATACTAATTTCTACTTTAGTTTCTCCTATTAAAGAAGATAGCCCCCTACCTAAACCTTTTTTTATTTTACTTGCATCCATTATGCTGCACTCCCTATTGTGTGCTCTTGATTAATAAATTCATCTGTAAAACTAAAATATGATTTGCTTCCAGGACATGTTTTGTCATAAATTAATACTGGCATACCGTGAGATGGTGCTTCTGACAATCTAACGTTTCTTGGTATGATAGTAAGATAAACTTTTTCTTTAAAATAGTCTCTTGCTTCTTTTTCAACTTGTGCTGATAATTTGTTTCTCTTATCGAACATAGTTAGAAGAATTCCTCTGATTTTTAATTCAGGATTTAAACTAACTTTAACTCTTTCTATAGTTTTCATTAACTGTGTCAGACCCTCTAAAGCAAAAAATTCAGTCTGTAATGGCACCAAAAGTGAATTAGAAGATACCAGGGCCATAACCGTAAGTAGACTTAATGACGGTGGACAATCTATAAGTATATAATCATACGTAGCTGTAGAATCATTTAAATAAAGGGCTAATTCGCCTTTTAAAATGAAAGCCCTTTCACTGTCACCAGCTGTTTCGACTTCGAGCCCAGATAAATCGACGTTGGAGGTTATGATATCTAAATTTTTAAATTCTGTTTTTCTAATTACCTCAGAAATTGACTTTGTTCCATTCAACACACCATAAATTGTGTTACTAGAATTTTCTAAATTTGATAGGCCAAGTCCTGTGGTTGCATTTCCTTGTGGATCAAGATCAATTACTAAAACTTTTTTTTCTTGTTGAGCCAAACCAGCCGCTAGGTTAATTACAGTTGTAGTTTTTCCAACTCCACCTTTTTGATTTATTATAGAAATAATTTGCATTTTAATTTTTTGATTTTTTTTTAATATTTTTTATATTTAGTAAAAATGAATCTTCGCTTGTAATACTTTTTTTTTTTTCAAAATTAAAGTCCCATATTTTTAGGGCATCATCTAGAGTTTTTTCACCATTCTTTCCCATGAATACAATTAAATTTTCGTAACAAATAAAATTTTTAAAAACCAAGTCTAAAATTAACGGTAAAGGCTTAAATGCTCTTGCCATTATAGTGCCTGACTCTAAATTTTGTAACTCAAAAATATTTTTCTGTATGACCTCTGTATTTAACTTTAAGTCTCTAGAGACTTTTCTTAAAAATGAGCTTTTATGGTGACTTTTTTCAAATAAATTTACTTTTGTTGTTTTTTTTAAGTTTTTAATGAATATCGATATAATTATTCCTGGCATTCCTCCCCCTGTTCCTATATCTGTTATTATATTTTGTTTTAAATCAACAAATTCAAGGACTTGTGCTGAATCTATTATATGGCGATTTCTAATTGTGTCATTTTTAGCACTTTCTTTACTTATTATATTAATTTTTTTATTTTGTTTTTGCAACATAGTAATAAAGCTCTCAAAATCTATAAGTGTTTCACGTGAAACATTTTGATACTTTAGTAGTGAATATTTTTCTAAAATTTCTTCCATCAAGCTATAAGCTTAATAGACTTTCTTTTTACATGCGACAACAAAATATAAACTGCAGCTGGAGTTATTCCATCAATCCGTAAAGCTTGTCCCATAGTATGAGGTTTTATTTTTTTGAATTTAGCCTTTACTTCATTTGAAAGGCCTGAAAGTTTATCATAATTTACTCCATCTGGGATAATTAGATTTTCATCTCTTTTAAAAGCTAATATATCTGCTTTCTGCTTTTTAAGATAACCTCTATAATGAGCATTTATTTCTATTTGTTCATCTATTTTTTTGTTAAAAAAGGGTATATTTGGCCATATTTCTCTTACTTTCTTCATATCAACTTCTTTGTGAGTTAATATTTCATTAGAATTTCTCAAAACACCATCTTGAGCAATTTTTATATTGAATTTTTTTATCTTTGATGGGGATATTGAAGATTCCGACATTATTTTAGATATTGCAATTATTTTGGATTCTTTATCTTTAAATAAATTTGATCTTTCTTTCGATATTAAACCAATATTAATCCCTTTATTTGTTAGTCTTTGATCAGCATTGTCAGCCCTTAGGCTTAATCTATATTCAGCTCTTGAAGTAAACATTCTATAGGGCTCAGCAACACCCTTAGTTATTAAGTCATCTATCATAACTCCAATATAAGCATCAGATCTATCTAAAATAAATGGTTCCTCTTTCTTAAAAGATAAAGCAGCATTAATTCCCGCAATTAACCCTTGTGCAGCTGCTTCCTCATAGCCAGTGGTCCCATTTATCTGTCCAGCTAGATAAAGATTTTTAATTTTTTTTGTTTCAAGGGTTAAAAATAGTTCTCTAGGATCGATATAGTCATATTCAATTGCATAGCCCGGCCTAATTATCTTAACATTTTCTAAGCCGTTGATATTATTACAAATTTCTTGTTGAATCTCCTCAGGTAGTGATGTTGATATCCCATTTGGGTATATTGTATGGTCATTAAGACCTTCAGGCTCTAAATATATCTGATGTCGTGTTTTGTCAGAAAATTTTACGATCTTATCCTCTATAGAGGGGCAATATCTTGGCCCAACTCCTTGAATGCTTCCAGAGTACATAGCACTTCTTTTTAAATTTTTTTGAATTATTTTATGAACTTTTTCATTCGTATAAGTCATACGACATGAAACTTGTTTGTTTAAATTTTTTTTAGTTAAAAAAGAAAAAAAATAAGGATCGTCGTCCGCAAACTGTTCTTCCAAATTATCATAATTAATTGTTCTTACATCCAATCTTGGTGGTGTACCCGTCTTAAGTCTGCCCACTTTAAAATCATATTTTTTTAGCTGTTCGCTTAAACCTGTTGAAGGTTTCTCATCAAACCTTCCCGCGGGCGTTCTCTTATCACCGATATGTATTAAGCCATTTAAAAAAGTACCCGTTGTTAAGATTAGTTTATTACATGAAACTTTTTTACCCGATTTAGTCTCAAAGCCACTTATTGTATTTTTAATAAAAATAAACTTAATTACGGGGTCTGCAAAAACCGTTAAATTACAATAGTTTAATAGTTTTTCCTGCATAAATTTACGATATAAATATCTATCAGACTGAGTTCTTGGTCCTTGAACTGCTGGGCCTCTACTTCTATTTAATAATCTAAATTGAATACCAGACTTATCTGCAACGTCTCCCATCACACCATCTAGAGCATCTATCTCTCTAACAAGATGACCTTTACCAAGACCACCTATTGCAGGGTTACAAGACATCTCTCCTATAGTTTCAATTTTATGTGTGAACAGGGCAGTGTTAATTCCAAGACGTGCTGATGCAGCAGCAGCTTCGCAACCAGCATGACCTCCTCCAATTACAACTACATCGTACAACACTTCATTTTTCATAACTTAAATTTATAACTGATGAGAATTTTTACAAGTCGGGAGTAAAAAATAATAAAATTATTTAAGTCTAAATTAAATTTAAAAGAGTGCTAAAAAAGGTTCAGAAATTGCGAATAACTCTTTAATAGCAACAATAAGAGTTCAAAATGAGCTTAAAACATAGATAAAACAAGCTTATTTAATGAGATAAAATTTGTTGATAACAATGGCTAATTTAAGCAAAAATATTATTAGAAATATAGTTATTTATTTTCCAATACAAAAGTCATTAAAAATACTACCTAATATTTCTTCAACATCAACTTTTCCAACTATCATTCCAAGATGTCTTGTCGCTAAACGGAGGTCTTCAGCTGCTTTATCAAAATCTTCAGCTTGGTTTTTTTCTTCAAAATTTTTTAAATAAAGTAAACATTGCTCAAGATGCTGTCTGTGTCGTTCACGAGTAATGAAGATATCATCACTAGTAATAAATTTATTTTTTAATTCGTTTTTTATTTTTAAAATTAAACTGTCGATGTTGAGATTATTTTTTACTGAAATCAAAACATGATTTAGTTTTTTTATTTCGCAACTTAAATCAATACTTAAAAGGTCAGATTTATTAATAACAAGAATTGCATTTTTATTCATTAGATCCTTCAAAACTCCTTTAAAATCAATGGTTTTTCCGTCTATTACTATAAGCTTTAAGTCAGCATCTTCTGCTTTTTTTAAGGCTAATTTTATTCCCTTTTTTTCTATTTCATTTTTAGATTCTCGGATTCCGGCTGTATCAGAAACAACAACTGGGTAACCATCAATATTTAAGTGAGTTTCAATTACATCTCTAGTGGTACCAGCTATTTCTGAAACAATCGCAACATCTCGATTTGAAAGATGATTTAACAAGCTTGATTTGCCAGCATTGGTTGGTCCTATGATTGCAATTTTAAAACCTTCTCTTATTCTTTCTCCTACTCTTTGATCTTCTAAAATTTTTTTTATGTCTAATAAAACTTCACTAGAACTTTTTTTAATATTTTTTAAAATATTTTCTGGTAGGTCCTCATCTGGAAAGTCTATCTTTGCTTCAACGTGAGATAAAATCTTTAAGAGTCTTTCCCTTAGCTCATTAAATTTGTCTGCAGATTTACCATTCATTATTTTTATTGCTTGTTGTCTTTGAATTTCAGTTTCAGCTAAAATTAAATCAGCAATACTTTCTGCTTTAAGCAAATTTATTTTTCCATTCTGAAATGCTAGTTTTGTAAACTCTCCTGGCTCAGCTAAACGACAGCTCTCAATTTCTGAAATAGAGACGTGTAGGGCATCAATTACTGCTTTGCTGCCATGTATGTGAAATTCTGCCATATCCTCGCCTGTGTAGCTCTCAGGACCAGGAAACCATAATACTATCCCCTCATCTATAAGCTCAGAAGTATTGATTTTATTGATTTTTCTTAGTGTAGCAACTCTAGGTTCTGGAATTGCTTTATTGGTTAATAACTCTATTACTGTTTTAGTTTTCTCTCCTGAAATTCTTATAATAGCCACTCCTGAAATTCCTGGACCAGTTGATAGTGCATAAATAGTCATAATGTATCATACTCATAAAACATAAAATTTTTAACAAAAAAATTATAAGGACTTTATTTAAAATCAATCAGTTAGGAATATCAAAAATACTTAATTTTGGTGATAGCTTTTAAGATATATATTTTTCTGAGGAAAATTTAAAATCATTCGTTAGTATAATCTGTCCATGTTTTTTTTAAAACGTCACAGAAATTTTTTGTAAAACTATCAACATCAAATAAAGGTGAGGCTAAAGCTTTTTCTCTTAATGAAGACCTTAAATTTTCTAAATTTTTTAAATCATTCTGTATGTTTAAAGCTTTTAGGTAATAATCTTCTTCATCAACTGCTATAAATTGGCTTATTTCTAAATTTAAATTTATACTCTCTCCACATCTGGAGTTAAAATTAAAACCTTTCATGGTTAAAACGGGAACACCCATTAGAATAGATTCAAAAGTTGTTGTAACACCAGGATATGGGAAGGTATCAAGAGCTATATCAATTTTATTATAAAGCTTGAGATGATCTTCAAAATTTTCACTCCTATTTAAAATTGATATTTTATTTTCATTTAACCCATATTTATAAAATTTCTGCATTAAATTTTCATTTAGTTCTTTTGCATCAGCTGCAACTATAGAAGATTTCAAAATTAATTTGGAATTAGAGTTATTTAAAATTTTAGACCAAATTCTGATTGTATCATCTGAAATTTTTTGAAAATTATTAAATGAACCAAAAGTAATAAAAGAATTACTTTTAAATGGTAGATTATTTACAGGAGGTAGGTTTTCAGTTTTTGATCCAACACACCATAAGTTTGGCATATATAATACTCTTTCAAGATACTGGCGTTTCTCGTTTTCTTTGATTACATTTGGATCGGCAATAATATAGTCCATATTTTGAATACCAAGAGAATTGCAATATCCTAACCAAGAAATTTGGATCGGTGCGCACCTTGCATTAAAAATATTTGCTCTATGGTCCTTTGTGAAACCAGCAAGATCTATAAATATATCAATATTACAAGATCTAACTAATTTTATTAATTCTTTATCTGATAGATTATAGGTGTCATTCCATTTATCAAAATTTGATTGAAAAAACTTTGTCACAGCATCGTGGTGTGCCAACTCTAAATTACTAAATGCGTGAATTTTAAAATCTTCTTTATCAATTTTATCAATTATGCTTTTTAAAAAAAAAGAAACGGAATGTTTTTTAAAGTCAGGGGAGAAAAAACCTATATTAATTTTTTTATTATTTTTATGTCTAACATAATCATTATTAGAAATGTTTAGACTGTTATATTTTAAACAATAATTTAAATATTCTTCTTGGGTAAAATCGTTTGTATAATTTATTGACTGTAAAAAAGCAGTCCACTGCTTTGCCTTTGGATTAAGTTCTAACAACTCTCTGTAATATTTTTGAGCTTCTCCTACGTTACCTTGAAAAAAACTAAACCTAGCAAGAGCTTCTATAACTCTTTCATTTTTTTTTTTCAGAGTTATATGTTTCTAGTAAATGAGGTAATACACGCTTGTATGATTTAAGCCTAAAACTTACATAGCTTAAATTGTGTAGAGCTTCTAGATCAAGCTTGTCAGAAGTATAAATTTTATCAAACAAATAGGCTGCTTTCTCAAGATCTTTTTTTTTTGAAAATTCATTCATTGCTAAAGAACCTGCATAGCCCATGACTATATATTTTGGTTGGTTTTCAATTTCACCAAGCTGCTCTATTTCAAACTGAAACTGAGAGAATTGTTTTTTGTTAAAAAGACTTTTTAATTTTATTTTAAGATCTTGGTTAAGATCGGACATTTTGGAAATTAAACAGGTTTATTCATCGAACTAAAGAAATCTGCATTGCTTTTTGTTTCTTTAAGTTTTGAATTAATAAATTCAATCGCATCCATAGTTCCCATGGGATTGATAATTCTTCTTAACACGTTCATTTTTGAAAGGTCATCTTTATCAAACAATAATTCTTCTCGTCTTGTTCCAGATTTTGTTATGTCAATTGCAGGGTAAATTCTTTTGTCTGCTATCTTTCTATCTAATACTGTTTCACTATTACCTGTTCCTTTAAATTCTTCAAAAATAACTTCGTCCATTCTTGATCCAGTATCAATCAACGCAGTTGAGATGATTGTTAAA
>MDTF01007753.1_pt1 | contig 20705 bp, 19 predicted proteins | sample 811191 | NCBI WGS metagenome assembly MDTF01 (sample SAMN05326649, study PRJNA326480) | marine metagenome | isolation source: seawater | place: Southern Ocean | collected 2011
ATAGGCTGGATGTGGAAGCGCAGTAATGCGTGTAGCTGACCAGTACTAATAGCTCAATTGGCTTGATTTATGCACTGAAAAAAATTTTAAAGTGATTTTGATAATAAATAATATTTTTATTTTATAACCCCGGCCTAAAAACCGGGGTTTTTTTGTTTAAACAATTAATGTTAGTCGAAGATTTAGCTCAAGACTGCTCTTCTTATAAAAACACGTAGATCACATCGGATAAAGATGTCATCCTGGACTCACAAAGGCCTTACATTTATTCAGAAAAAATGTAAAATAAAAGTGAATACATCAAGTGAATTTTTGAGAATATATAAATAATTATATAGTAAATCTTCTTTTTAGATAAGTTTTTATGGATGAAAGCTGACATTGAGTTATATTCTATTGAGAATGATGGATTTAACTTAATAAGATAATAGGTTTATTTAAATTATTTTTATAGATATTAAGATATATGATTTTAAAGGCTTTTTCCCCATATAGATTGAGTTTTTTTGGAGGTGGAACTGACATTGAGCCATATCCAAGCGAACACGGCGGTTGCTGCATATCGCATGCAATCAATCTAGGTTGTTATGGTGAAATAGATTTTTCCTCAAAAAAAAAACAAATACTAGATTTGAGCTCAGTTAATAATTATGTAAACAGAGGGTTAAAAAAAATTCTATTACATCAGTATAAAAATTTTTCCTTTTCTTATTATAACAATCTACCAACTGGCTCAGGACTTGGAACATCAGGTTCATTAATTGGGATGCTGGCAGCTTTTGAAAACTTTAAAGATTATAAAAAGATACAAAAACTAAAAACAGCAAATAGAGCATACTTTTTAGAGAAAAAACTTCTAAAAACTTTTGGAGGACGTCAGGATGAGTTCGCATCAATTTATGGTGGTTTTAATTTTATGGAATTTAATAAAGACAAAACCTCTATAAAAAAAATAAATATATTAGAAAAATTTAAAGTTGAAATGCAGGAAAAATCTTTGCTTATGTTTACGGGCATGACTAGAGATGGCAGTAAAATTATTAAAAACCATATAGATATTTTTAAGAAAAAAAAAAACATAAAATATCTTCATGAGATCAAAAGACTTACAATTTCAATGAAAAAAGAATTGGAAAGAGGCAATCTCCAATTATTTATAGAAAATATAAATCATTATTGGAATCTTAAAAAAAAATATAACCCACAAGTTTCAAATAAAAAAATTGATAATATGGTTAAAGTTGCTTTAGATAATGGCGCCACATCATGTAAATTGACTGGTGCTGGTAACGGCGGTCATTTGTTAATATTTGTTTCACTTGATAACAGATTAAAAATTATTAAAAAATTAAAAAAATTGGGATGCTCAGAGATAAATTTTTCATATAGCAATTTAAAAACAACCATATATAGAAGTGAAGAATAAATTTTATAGTGGCTCTATATATATTATTTTAATAGCTTTGTTTAAAATTTTAAAAAACTAAATATATGAGAAAGTTAAAAACTCACAGATTAAAAAATTATTTTTTATTTAAGGATAAACGTGGATATATTCAGGGCATATTTAATTCATTTAAAATAGAAGAGAGTAATATAATTTTCAGTAAAAGTGATAAATTAACAAGAGGGGAGCATTGCCATAAAAAAATGATTGAAATTTTACATGTTTTAGATGGTAAAGTAATTTTGCATGTTTCTGACTATAAGAAAAAAACTGAAGTTTTAAAGAAATTTAAACTAACTAAAGGAGATACAGTTGTGATTTATCCAAATGAATATCACTGGACAACTAATTCAAAAAACGCTCGTTGGATAAATTTTCTTACTAGAAAATTTGATCAAAAAAAACCTGATCTTTTTAATTAAAAATAATTTTATTACTATGCTAGCAATTACTGGATCTGGAGGCTTTTTAGGCAAAAAATTTATAGAGTATTCAAAAACTCACTTAAAAGAAAAGGTATTTAAATTACCAAAAATCATAAAAAAAAATAAATTTAATGAGTTTTATTTCAAAAAAAATAAATTATCAGATTATTTAATTAAAAAAAAAATAAATTGCATAATACACTTTGCGGGTGTCAGAAAAAATGTTTGTGAAGAAAACTATATTTTTGCCAAAAAATCTATTTTTGATTTGACAAAAAATATATGTAATCAGATATTAGCTTCAAAATTAGATATATTATTTATTTATATTTCTACAGATCATGTTTTTGATGGTTCCACTAAATTATACCAAGAAAAAAACTCTATTAACAAAAAACCAAAAACAAAACTTGGAAAACTTAAATTGACTACTGAAAATTATATTGCTGAAAAATTAAGAAAATTTTCAATTATTAGATTATCTGCTGTTATGGATGATCCAAGGTTATCATCTTTTGTAAAAAAAAGTCTGAAAAATAAAACTAAATTAGATTTATTTTCTAATGTTTTTTTTTCACCAGTCTTGTCTCATGATTTGAATAGATTAATTAAAGTTATAAAAAATAAAAAATTTGAGAATGAAGTTTTTCATTGCTCAGGTAACAAGAGATTAAGCAAATATTCATTTTATAGTGAACTCTTTAATAATAAAAAAAATTTTATAAAAAAAAAATTACTTGATTTTAAATTTAATCCTCATGATCTTTCGCTCTCAAATAAAAAAACATGTAAAACGCTTAAAATTAAGATGACTAATTTCAAAAAATCACTAAACATATGTAAAAAAAATTTTAATATATAAAATAATGAAAATACTTGTAACTGGTCCTGCTGGATATATTGGCTCCAAACTAGTACCTAAACTTTTAGAAAATGGCCATGAAGTGATTGGTTTAGATAACCTCACTTTTGGATATCACACGCTTATTCCATATCTGGATAATAAAAGATTTAAATTTATTAAAGATGACATCTTAAATATTGAATCACATAAAAAGTTATTTGAAAATATTGATGGGATTGTTCATCTTGCTGCAATTGTTGGCTTTCCAGCTTGTCAGAAGGAACCGGAGCTTGCTATAAAGATTAATTTAGAATCTACAAAAAAACTAATCAATCTTAAAAAAGATAATACCTTTTTTATATATGCGTCGACTTGTTCTAATTATGGACATAGGGGGACAAATGAAGAATGCCAAGAGGATGCACCTCTTAACCCACTTTCGTTGTATGGAACAACTAAAGTTGATTCTGAAAAATATATTTTGAACAAACCAAATTCTTTAGCGTTAAGGTTCGCAACTGCCTTTGGAATATCCTCAAGATTGAGACTTGATCTTTTAGCTAATAATTTTGTAATTAGTGCGATTACTAAGAAAAAAATTGAAATTTATGAAGCACATCACAGAAGAAGCTTTGTACATGTAACTGATATTTCTAATTCTATTTTTTTTGCTATTAACAATTACAAAAAAATGGAAGGGGAAGCTTATAACGTGGGAGATAAGAATTTAAATATTACTAAATTAGATTTAGCAAAAATGGTTGATAAATATGTTGGATGTGAAATTGCTACTATTACAGGTGAAGATGCCGACCAAAGAGATTACATAATTAATTTTGAAAAAATTAAATCAATGGGATTTGAGTGTAAGAAAACTTTAGAAGAAGGGATTCAAGAGACCTCCAAAGTAATTAAATATCTAATTGATACTAAAGAATTTGAAAGTTTTAAAAAATTTTATGAAAATATTTAATGAAAAAAAATATTTTAATTACAGGATATGATGGTTTTGTAGCTAAACATCTTGCTACATTTCTTAAAAAAAAAAATTTTAATATTTTCGTATCCCATTATAAAAATATTAAAAAAAGAGATAAAAAAATTACCTTTATAAAGTGTAACATTAATAGCTTAGAAGATATTAGGAAAACTTTATTAATTTCTAAACCAACTCAAATTTATCATTTAGCTGCAAAAAGCAGACCAAATTTTTCTTTCAAAAACCCAATAGCAACTATGAAGACCAACCTAATTGGCACAATGAATCTTCTTGAGCAGTGTAAACTGCTTAAAAGTAAAGCTAAAATAATTGTAGCCTGTTCTAGTGGGCAATTTGGAAAACTACCGTTAAAAAAACTTCCATTAACAGAAAAACATTTATATAATCCAGAACATATTTATGGGTTGTCAAAAACTTTTACAGATCAAATTTCTTATCAATATTATAAAATGTTTGGTTTAAAAATATTTAGAGCTATAATTTTTAATACTAGTGGACCTGGGAAAAAAGAAGATGTTTTTTCTGACTTTCTAACTCAATTTTCAAGTCAAATTAATGGAAAAAAGAAAAAGATCTTATTAAAAACTGGAGACTTGAACAAATTTAGGGACTTTCTTCATGTGAATGATCTGGTAAAAGCTTTATATATTATTGCAACAAAAGGAAGAGTGAGTGACACATACAATGTGTGTTCTTCTAAATTTTTTAAAGTAAGTTCTATAATTGACTTAATGAAAAAACATACGAATAAGACATTGCAAGTAGTACAAGATAAAAAATTAATTCGTAAATTTGATGAAAAATATATTTTTGGTTCAAATCAAAAGTTAAGAAAGCTAGGGTGGCAACCATCAAACAATTTTGAAAAAATTTTTAGAGATATGCTAGTTTTTTATCAAAAAAAGTGATAAAAAATTCAATGAACATTTTATTTAGCAATCCTCCATGGTGGCTTAAAAAAAAATCTAAATTTACAAACGAGTACTTACTTGCAAAAGGTGTTAGAGCTGGATCGAGATGGCCTAATACTTTTATTTGTAGATCAACTCCTGGAAATAGAGAGTTGAAAGATTACGCGCCCTTCCCGCATTTCCTTGCTGCTGCTTGCACTTATACTAAAAAGCTATTGAAGAACTCAAACGTTCTATTTAGGGACTCTATAGCCCTTGCAGATTCTTATGATGATTTTTTTAAATATTTAAATGAGAAAAATATAGACTTTATCGTCATTGAGTCACAAAGTCCTTCTTGGGATCATGATAAAACTTTGATTAAAAAAATAAATAAGGTAGCACCCACAGTAAAAATCATATTGACTGGCCCCATTGTGAATTCATTAGGTGGAAAAAATTTAAAGGATTTGGGTATATATTCAGCCTGCTTAGGAGAATACGATAAAACAGTCGTGAAGGCCATAGACTCAGAAGGCAAAACCATTGGATACGACTTATTAACAGTTGATGAAATGAATAACTCTCCATTTCCCTATAATGATCAGGACCATTATAATTTATACTCAGACGACACGCCTGTAAAACCAGAATATCCGATGTTTTGGATGTGGACTAGCAGAGGCTGTCCTTACAAATGTAATTTTTGTGTTTGGCCAGCATCAATGACAAATAATGATGTTGATGGAACAAGCACCAGAGTAGTAAGAAAATATTCAAAAGAATATATCAAAGAGCAGCTTCAACAAAATACAAAAAAATTTGATTATAAAACAATCTTTGTTGATGATGATACATTTAATCTTGGAAATAATCATACTATTGAAATGTCAAAGGTTTTAGGAGAAATAGGTTTGCCGTGGAATGCGCTTGTAAGGGCAGATACTGTGAAAATGAAAACATGGGATGTTATGAAAGAAAATGGATGTTATGCAGTAAGAATTGGATTTGAAAGTGGCAATCAAGAGTTAATCGATACTGTAATAAATAAAAAACTAAATTTAAAAAAAGCAGCTGAAGTTGTAAAATATTTAAATAAGATAAAAATTTTATCACATGGAACATTTACTGTAGGTCATTATAAAGAAACCAAAGAACAAATGGACGAAACAATTCACTATGCAAGAAGTATAGGGCTTTATTCTTATCAATGTGCTGGTGTTGGGATATTGGAAGGATCACCGCTTGGAAAGTTTATAAGAGATAATAAAATGAGTATTAGTGAAAATGATATCATTATTGAACCAGACGCAGATACTAAAGCTAGGGACATGGGCTATGATATATCCTATAAAAATACGCCACTACTCCCTCATTAATAATTTTAATTATTTAGACAGTATTTAAAATGTCAAATATCACAATTGTTATAGTGTCAAGAAAAAGAGCTAAATCATTAAATAACCTATTGCAACTTTTAGATCAATCAGCATCAATAATCAAAAATAAAGCAAAAGTAGTCATTGGAACAGAGTATGGTCAATATAAAAAAGATTATATCTATAAAAATTTAAACATTGAAAAACAATATTTTAAAAAAAATACACACCCTACAAATATAAAAAATATTATTTATTCAAAATTAAATACAAATATTAAAATTTTTTTAGATGATGATATTGAAATAAAAAAAAACTTTTTAAAAGAAATAATAAAGTTATCAATAAAACATTCAAATTGTTTTATTAAGACTGTGCCAGTTAGTTACTTTTCAAATAAAAAAGGTTTTATAAAAAAAGCAGATAGAGTTGAGTGTATTGGATTTATAGAAATAGGAAAAAATAAATTTGAAAAACTGTTTGATTTGATAAACATTGCAGAGGATAGCGCGCTTTCTAATAAAATTAATATAAATAAAATAAAGATTTATGAAACTAATGCCTTAGAGGTGGTTCATAAATTTGCTATTAACAATAGATCAATAGATAGACTAAAAAAATATGGGATAGAAAATACAATAGAAATTCTTAGAAGCTACGGACTTTTTAACAATTTATTTTTATTACAAAAGGTTATTTTTAAGTGCCTAATGTCAATATTTTTAAATTTAGACACACAAGTACTACGGAGTATCTGCATAAAATTATTCTTTAAAAGAATTGAGAAAATATATTTTTTTAAATCTGATACAATTATACCCCCTTATTATGATTACATTTTCAATAAAAAATTCACTTTATTAGATTTTTTTTTCAAAAAAATTAATTCAAAAGAGCTTCAAAAGGAAGGGGCATTACTAATTAGAACAGAAACATACGAAGTATATCAAAAATTTTTTAGAGATGTATTTTCAAAATTTAAAAATAAAAAGATATTTTATATAGGACCAAAAAATGACCGCACAAAAGTTGATTTATTAAAAATATTTTCTAAGAACAATATATATGAATCATCATTTTCTAACATGGACAATCACATCAAAAATAACTGTATATCAAGTAATATTGTTCTATCCTTCCTGGATAGCAAAAGTCTATTTATAGAGTTTTTTTTTAAAATTAATAATTTTTTGCTACTAAAAAACATTTTTAAAATTAAGAACATTTATATTTACAAAAAAAAATTTTTCTACAGAATTTCAAAATTTTATTATTTTGTAATTACCACTTTTTTAATGATATTATCTATTCCTGTTTATTTATTGAGCTTAATTATATTATTGTTATTAATTTTTCCTTTAAAGATAAAAGTAAAAGAATAAAAAAATTATTTAAAATACCTTAGTATCCAAAAATAATATCTTAGAACAGTAATCAGTATTAAGAAAGGCAAAATGCCAAAGTTGTTAAAAATAGGAGTTCTAAAAAAGGGTTTAATTAGCTCTTCCCTCAGGGGATAAAAAATTGAATTTATTTTTCGAAAAAAACTCCACTTCTTTTTATTTGAAGAATAAATCTCATAATCTGAGATTCCATACATTTTCCATCTTCTTATAATGTCAATTAAAACATCTGTTTTTCTTTCAAAAACAAAAGCCCTAGAAGTCCAAAATTTATAACCAAATTTTTTCAGTCTAGTACACAGCTCGGCATCATCGGAAAAAGTACTTTTTTTATTATATAAATATTTCTTAAGTATATTTGCGCGAAAGAGTGTGGGTGTTCCTATAACTTCTTTTTCTCCATAATAAAACCTTGCTCTTTTGTATAAATTCATTGACCATGAGAAATAATTTTTCCCTAGCACCTTTGTTTGGGCTCCAACTCCAACTACATTTGGCTTGTCTAAATATTCTGTCATTATTTTTAAACTACCTTTTGGTAAAATATTATCAGGGCCACAGTTTAAAATATATTTACCAGAAGATCTTTTAATGCCTATATTTCTAGCATTCCCGAGTCCTATTCTTTCGTCCTGTAAAATTTTATTACAATATTTTTTTGCTTTAAGAATAGTCTTGTCAGATGATTGTGCGTCTACAATTATTATTTCATCTACTTTATTATCTTTTAAAGACCTCAAACACTCCTCTATATTTTTTGCAGAATTGTAAGTACAAACGATTGCTGTAATTTTGTTTTTTATCATAAATCTATTTGATGACTTAATCATATCTTTTAATCTATGTTAGAGGTATTTTTTACAATAACAATTATAAATTAAGTTATTATATTTTATAGCTACATAAGAAATCCCCAGTTTTAGTCCAACATAGTTTTTTTTGATTAGATATTTTTTTGAAAGTTTATCAATTATGAAGATATCCATATTTCTTTTAATTATTTTTCTAAAATTTGATCTAATAAACCTAAAGAATTTATTACTAAAGATTTAATTTTATGATTTTCATATGATAACTATTTTCGGCATTATCTAAGTAAAAACAAACTTCTTGATATAAATTGACTTATATAGATAGCTTGTCACTAATATAAAAAGATATTATCTTAAAAAATATTTTTAACATCTTAAAATTTACAAGCAAAGTACTGCCAACCCTAGAAAGTCCATTTCGTTTATTGGTAACAATCTTCATATTGATAATATTATTTTTATTTATAAATTTAAGTAAAAAATCAATTAAAAAAAAATTATTGATTTGATTAAGGTGTGTTTCAGAAATTATTTTAGTTCTATAAACTTTAAAACCACTCAATGGATCTTGTAAGTTAAAAAAAATATAAAATATTTTAGAAATAATTGTTTCTAGAATTCTATTTTTATTTTTTCTATTACATATGATCACATCAAAACGTTTATTTTTTTTTATAATTTTTTTTATATCACTTAATTTATGCTGGCCATCAGCATCAAAGGTTATTAAATATTCACACTTATCTTTAAATAATTTAATGCCATTAAGTAAATTCATTTCATAGCCTAAATTTTTATTATTTTTGTAAACATGGATTTTATTCTTTTTTAGCCATTTATATGTGCCGTCATTTGATGCATCATCCAAAATACAAACTGGAATCAACTTTGATAAAGTTTTAACAAATTTTTTTAAATTATTAATTTCATTAAAAGATGGAATTAAAACTAGATACTTACTTTTTTTGTATTTATGCATTCACCTTTTTTTATTTTTTTGATAGCTTTTTTAGTTCTAAGCCAGGAAAATTTATCTGCACTTAAATGTTTATTTATTGCTGGTCTTAATACGGTGATATTATTTTTAAAGTTTTCACCAATATTTATATTTTTTGTGGCATAAATACCTCTTTTTTGCACTTGTGCGCTTTGTGTTTCATTTTTTTCAATTTTTTTATCTCCATCACCAAATGAGCTCTCTAGAATTCTTGTTTGATACACCATTTCTTTCCAGGTTGTAAAATTCATTGAAAAAGCGTGATCTGGTCCAATTCTTTTATTGTCATCCGTAAAGTGTTTTTCTATAACTCTAGCACCAAGCATTATTGCTCCAAGGACAGTTGTGTGACCTGGTGTATGGTCACTTAATCCTAATATAATTTTATCTTTAAATAAATTTTTGTATTGATTCAATACCATTAAATTAATGTATTTAAAGTTTTCTAAACTATTAGTATAATTAGTATTGCACTGCATTAGCACTAGTTTTTTATTATTTTTTAGAATTGTCCTCACAGCTTTTTTAACTTCATCTAAAGTAGAAGCACCAGTAGAAAGAATTACAGGTAATTTTTTTTTTGAAATTTTTTCTATTATTTCTAACCAAGTTATGTCACCTGATCCAATTTTATAAGCAGCTACATATTTATTAACTTTGTCCACATAATCGAAATCGTATGGAGACGTCAAAAAATCAATCTTATTTTTTTTGCATTCTTGTTTTAATATTTTAGTCCATTTAAAATCAATACTTGCATTTTTGTAAGTGTCAAAAACACTTTCTCGCCATTTAGATTGGTGACTTATTTTACCTATTTTTTTAAATCCATCATCACTAACTATTTTGTCTGCTTTAAAGTGTTGAAATTTTGCAGCATCAGCTCCCGCTTTTGCACATAATCTTATTAATTTTTTTGCTCTTGATATGCTACCATCATGGTTGGCAGCAATATCTGCTATAAAATATGTCTTTGAAGAATTTGATATTAATTTATTACCAATTTTAAATTTAGTCATATTCTTTTACTCCTAAATTTATTTCATTTTTTAATGAATTAAGTTTTAATTTAAAAGTTTTTTCAAATTTATTAACGTTCATTCTCATATGTTTAGATCTTTTAGTTTTTAAAATTTTGCTGGAGTTAACTATATCAAATTTATTTTGATTAAATATATTTAATTTTTTTGCAAATAAAATTGCAAAATTACTTTTAGACATCCCTTGTTTTGACCCAAGGTTATACACACCATATTTAAAATAAAATTTATTAAAAATTATATACTTTATAATATTTGCAATTTTGGTAGCTCTAAGTGGGCTGAAGCATACATCGCTAAACAAATAAAATTTTTTTTTAGTTTTATTTTTAAAGCTAGTATAGACCCAATGAGAGAAGCTAGTTTTTTGTTTACCAAAAAAATTAGTTCTAAAAATTAAAGATTTATTTTTTATACATATTTTTTCTGCTAGTAATTTATGCCTTGCATAGATATTATTAATTTTAATTATTGAACTTTCTTTATTTTCAAAATCAAATTTAGAATCATAAAATTGATCTGTAGAAAATTGTATAAATTTAAAAAATAATTTATATTTTTTTTTAATATTGAAAATATTTTTTGGAATATTGACATTGATATTATAACTCTCCATCGGTAGTTTCTCGCAAGTATCTATATTTGTAAGAGCAACACAATTAATAATTAAATCAGGTTTATTTTGAAGGAGTATTTTTTTTATATTGGATAAATCTGTTAATGAATATTTTCTTTTATTTAGACCAGTATGAATAGTTTTGTAGTTATTTTTTAATTTATTGTATATAATTTTACCAAGAAATCCTGATGACCCTAATATTAAAATTTTCATTTTTAATTGTTTAATCTTTTTATATTATGCAAATTATTTTAGGTACAGCACAATTTTCAGGAAACTATGGTGTATTAAAAAATAATTTATCAAAAAAGATTGATCAACAATACTTAAAATCTATTTACAGTTTTTCAAAGAAAAATAAAATTAACTTAATAGACACCGCTGGCTCATATCACAAAGTTCATAAAAGAATTGGAGCATCAAAATTAAATAAATTAAATATAATTTCAAAGATTCACGTAGACAAAGTTTATGATGAGAAAAAAATTAACCTTCAAATAGACCAAATGTTTAAAGATTTAAAAATAAAATCAATATATGCAATTTTGATACATAATCCTGAAAACCTTAACAAAAAAAATATTTATAAAATTATAAATTTTTTGACAAAATTAAAGCTGAAAAAAAAAGTAGTTAAAGTTGGTTTGTCAATCTACGAAAAAAAAGACTTAAAATTTGTAAAAAATATTTGGATACCTGATATTGTTCAACTTCCAATAAATATTTTAAATAGAAATTTAAGTAAGGATGGAACTCTTAGATATTTACAAAATAAAAATATAGAAATTCATGCCAGGTCTGTCTTCTTGCAAGGTTTACTTTTATCTGAAAAAATACCAAGACAATTTTTACGATTTAAAAATATTTTTGATAAATGGAACAAAATAACAAAAAATAACAAAGAAAAAAAAATTTATTACTGTCTTAAGCTAATTAATAGAATTTATAAAATTAAAAAATTTATAATTGGGTTTAACGATCTTAATAATTTAGAAGCTATTATTAATATTTTAAAAACTAAAAAAAAATTACCAAAAAATTTAGTTAATTTTTATAGTATAAATAAAAAATTAATTGATCCCAGAACCTGGAATAAATAAGATGAATATAGTTATAATTCAAGCAAGATATGATTCTCAAAGATTTAAAGGGAAAATTCTAAAAAAAATTAATAATAAATCTTTATTAGAAATTTTAATTTTAAGGATAAAAAAATGCAAAAATATAAGTAAAATTATCATAGCAACTACTACATCTAAAAAAGATAATGATATATTTGAGCTATCCAAAAAATTAGATGTAGATGTTTTTAGGGGCCCAATTAATAACGTTCTTAAAAGATATTATTTAGCTGCAAATCAATACTCAGATAAAATTAAAAATGTCATAAGAATAACATCTGATTGTCCATTAAGTGATTCAAATTTAATAGAATATATACTTGATAAACACATTAAAAATAATTCAGACTATACAAGTAATACCCTAGAGCCCACTTTTCCAGATGGCTTAGACGTTGAAATATTTAAATTTGATATTTTAAGAAAAACATTTTTAAGTGCAAATAGTAAATTTGATAAAGAACATGTGACTCCATTTATGAAAAGAAGCTCTCACTTTAAAAAATTAAATGTCAAATCATCTGAACATTTCTCTCATTTGAGGTTGACAGTTGATTATATCGAAGATTTAATTTTAATTAAAAAAATTTTAAAAATATTTCAATATGATATATATACGCCTTATAAAAAAATTTTAAATTTATATAAAAAAAATAAAAGTTTATTTAATATAAACCAAAAATACTTAAGAGATGAGGGCAGTAAAATGAATACTGGAAATAAACTTTGGCAAAAAGCAAAGACACTAATTCCAGGCGGATCTATGCTGTATTCAAAGCGACAGGAGCTATACATCCCTAAATTATGGCCAACATATTTCTCTAAATCGAAAGGCTGTACAGTTTGGGATTTAGATAATAATAAATATTTAGATTTTAGTTTAATGGGAGTTGGGACAAATTTATTAGGTTATGCAAACTCAAATGTAGATAAAAATATTTTAAAAGTTATCAAAAAAGGTAATATGACTACACTTAATTGCCCTGAGGAAGTAGAGTTAGCCGAAACAATTGTAAAAATGCATCCCTGGTCTCACATGGCTAAATTTACAAGATCAGGTGGAGAGGCAAATGCAGTCGCTATTAGAATTGCACGTACACACTCGAAAAGAAAAAAAATAATGGTTTGTGGGTATCATGGTTGGCATGACTGGTATTTGTCATCAAAAGCTACTAATCAAAAATTATTTAATAATCATTTGCCGAAATCTATTAAAACTGACGGAATCCCCAAGTTACTATCAAATGAAATTTTTATTTTTAAATATAATGACATGGATAACTTACAAAAAATTTATAATAAAAATAAAAAAGATATTGGCATTGTTAAAATGGAAGTTTTAAGAAATATAACACCAAATAGAGACTATTTAAATTTAGTTAGAAAGTTTTGCGATAAAAATAAATTAATACTTATATTTGATGAATGTACTTCTGGTTTTAGAGCTACTTTCGGTGGGCTTCATTTGAAGTATAAAGTTTACCCTGATATTTTAATTTTGGGTAAAGCTCTTGGAAATGGTTATGCTATAAATGCAATCCTTGGAAAAAAAAATATTATGATGTCAACAGAAAAAACCTTTATCAGCAGTACTTTTTGGACAGAAAGGATAGGATCTGTAGCAGCAATTGCTACCTTAAAAGAAATGAAAAGATTAAAATCTTGGGTGTATGTAGCAAAACAGGGAATAGAGATTAAAAAAATGTGGCAGAAAATTTTTAATGCAAGTGACCTTGATGTAGAAATAAATGGGTTAGACGCAATGCCAGTCTTTAATTTTAAAAATAAAAAAAGAAATCAAGTTTATAAAACATTCATAACACGTGAGATGTTGAATAAAGGTTTTTTAACAACAAATAGTATATATGTTTCGACTGCTCACACACCAAGATTGATAAAAAAATATATTAGATCTTTCGAAGATGTTATAAAAAATCTTAAATATAATATAGAAAATAATTCTTTAAAAATTAATCCAGCAAGTAGAGAGCAAATTAATAGATAGTCCTGACTAATAATAAATAGAAAAAATTATCAAGTATTAAAAGCTAAGGAGCTTTTATTTTAATTCTTTTTCTATTAAGTCTTTAATTTCTTTTTGACTTAAAAATTTATTATTTTCTTTGGAATTATAGTTAAACCCTTCTTTAACCTTTTTTGAATTAAATTTTTTTTTGTAAAAAATTTTCTCTTTTGGTTGGTTACTATTAAGTATAATGAAATATTTCCCTATATCATATGTATTAAAGCTATCATTTGATGTAATTAATTCTTCGTGTATTTTTTCACCAGCCCTTATGCCAATAAAATTTATTTTTGCAGTTGGGCCTATAGCTTTAGCTAAATCCATTATTCTATATGAGGGTATTTTGGGAATCACAGTTTCTCCCCCAATACAATTTTTTAATGACCAGACAACCATTTTGACACTTTCTTTTAAAGAAATACTAAATCTTGTCATCCTTTTATCTGTCACATTAAGTTCATTGTTTTTTTTAACTTGTTTGATAAACTCAGGTATTACCGAACCTCTACTCCCCAGTACATTTCCATATCTTACAACAGAAAAAGTTATTTTATTATTTCCCTTAATGTTATTAGCAGCAAGAAAAAGTTTATCTGAACAAAGTTTGGTTGCTCCATAAAGATTTATAGGTGCGGCAGCTTTATCAGTAGATAGTGAGATTATTTTTTCTACTTTATTTACAAGCGCACTTTCAATGATATTTTGTGCACCAATTATGTTTGTTTTAATTGCTTCAATAGGATTGTATTCGGCAGTTGGTACTTGTTTCATTGCTGCAGCATGCACAACGTAATCTATGTCGTTTAAAGCCATGTTTAACCTATCTTTATCTCGAACATCTCCAATGAAATACCGCATATATTTATATTTTTTGGGACTATAGATTTTAGCAAGCTCAAATTGCTTTAATTCATCCCTACTAAATATAACAAGCTTTTTTATTTTCTTAAAATTAGTTGTCGCATATTTTATAAATTCTGAACCAAAAGATCCTGTACCACCAGTAATAAGAATAGATTTGTTATTTAATGACATATGCAATTATCTTTAACTGTTTTTAAATAAAAATGAAGATTTTTTTTTTAGTAATGGTTTATTATAATTTTTCCAATAAAAATATGGTTGTTTTTAAATATTATAATAAAATAAACACTATAAAAAGTAGGAATTAGCATATGAAAGTGGATGATTTAGTTATTCTAGTAGGTGGCAGAGGTTCAAGATTAGGAAAGCTTACAAATATTACTCCCAAACCTTTAATTAAAATAAATAACAAACCATTTTTGGAGCATTTACTAGGTAAAATTATAAAATATAACTTTAAAAAAGTGTATTTGTTATGCTCATACAAAAAATTTAAATTTTTTAATTTGTATCATAACAAAAAAATACATAATTCAAAAATTATTTGCGTAGATGAAGGTGCACCAAAAGGAACTGGAGGAGCATTATTTAAATTAAAAAAAAAAATAAATAAAAATTTTATTTTAATTAATGGAGATACTTTTTTTGACATTAATCTTAATGACCTAATTGATTGCAATCTTGGAAATAATTTAGCTAAAATATGTTTAACACATATAAAGAATTCACATAATAACACTATATTTACAAACTTAAAATTAAATGCGAATAACAAATTAAACTTTTCATCAAAAAAAACGAAACTAATGAATGGAGGAGTATATTTATTTAATAAAAAAATATTTAATTATATTGATGATAAAAAAAAATCTTTAGAAAATGACATTTTGCATAAGTTGATTTTAAAAAAAAGGGTAATAGCCAGTTTTTATAATGATAAATTTATAGATATAGGCTCTATTAAAAAACTTAATTATATAAAAAATAAAAATAAATTTCTAGAAAACAAAGCAGTTTTTCTAGATCGAGATGGAGTAATTAATAAGCATACAGGATATATATTAAGTTATAATAAATTCAGGTTTTTGAATGGAGTACAAGAGGCAATAAAGTATGCCAATGATAAAAAATATTTAGTTATCGTTGTTACAAACCAATCTGCTATTGGTAGATCTCTCTTAAGCGAAAATGATTTGAGTAAAATTCACAGTAAAATGAAAAAAGAAATATATAAAAATAATAAGGCTTGTATTGATGACATTTTTTATTCAACATATTATGTTAAGTCAAAAATTAAAAAATATAAACTTTTTAAAAATGATAGAAAACCAGGTAATGGAATGTTTATAAAGGCAGCCAAAAAATGGAATATTGATATAAGTGCTAGTATTTTTATAGGAGACCAAATTACTGACAAACAAGCTGCAATAAACTCTAAAATAAAGTTTTTTTTTAAAAAGAAATATTCTCTATATAAACAGTTAAAATCTATTATTTAAATATGACAAATATAATATCCAAGCATTTAAAGAGTTCTTTAGATTCACTAATAAAAATACAAAAAAAACAAAGAAAATTGAAGAAATATCGTATTTGATTGAAAAAAAAATTAAGCTTAACAAAAAAATATTTGTTTATGGCAATGGAGGTTCATTTGCTGACTCCTCACATTTTGTAGGAGAATTGACAGCCACTTATAATAAAAAAAATAGAAGGCCGTTACCATTTTATCTTTTAGGTTCAAATATGGCTGCTATCACAGCTTGGTCTAATGATTTTAATTTTGATGATTATATAGCTAGAGAATTATCCTGTTATGCAGCAAGTGGAGATATTGTAATTTTATTCTCAACAAGTGGTGGCAATATCAAAGAAAAACAATCTTTGAACTTGATAAAAATTGCCAAAATGGCAAAAAAAAAGAAAATTAACATTATATGCTTTTTAGGAAAAGATGGTGGGGCATTAAAAAAAATTGCTGACAAGTTGATAATCATAAATTCTCAAAATATAGGAAATATTCAAGAAATGCATAAAATAATTTTTCATTCAATTTGTGCTTATTTAGATCAAAAATTTTAAACTTATAAATTAAGTTAAGTTCTTCAGCATTTTTAATTATTATTGATTTAAGTCTTTTATAAAAAAAATTTTTCTGTAAGAGCATCCAACTCTTTTATTGCTGTAATATTAACTGACTTTAATGGTTAAATTAGAATCTTTAGTATTATGTTATTTTTAATTAGCAAAATATAAGCTAATTTATTTTATAAAAAAAAATTTAATTTTCTGCAGGCACGTAGAAATTATATAGTATGTAAAGTAAATATATCTAAAAATGGGTTTTGCTCTGAGATTATAAATCTTATTATTTTTTAACATATTAACTCTAAAATTTTTGAATATAGGTTTAATTTTTGAGACTTTTTCTATTAAAAATTTCGATTTATAATTATAATTGCAAAATGCATATCCATAATTAATAATATTCTCATATTTTATACTATCAGTTGGAAAATCTTCAAAATTTTTTTGATCAACACATTTATTTAATAATAAGGCAAGCTCTTTTTCATTGCTACAGTTTTTTGCTATTTCAAAACTCATATATGTAGTGGGCCCTAGGGCTATTACATTTTTTTTTAAATAAGCAGCTTCCAATCCAGCTGTTGAGTGAATTACAATTATTAAATCACTATTTTTCATTAATGTGTAGCTGTCAGCCGTTGAGTCTGGATCGATAATTTCAATATTAGAATGCTTCTCTTTTAATTTAATTAATTCACCAAGGTATATTTTGGAATCCATTCCGCCCAAGGGATGCATTCTGACATTTAAGAAAGTGTTAGGTTTTCCTTCTATACACCTTAAGATACTCTTAATAGCAGCATAATTATTCTTAAATTTGAAATCTTTTTCAACCTCCGGAATTCCTAAAAATTCAAACTCAGAACTAGCAAAATATGTGATATTAAAATGTGACTTATTAAAATTACTTGGTAATAAATTTTTAATTTGCTTATTTTTCCAAGGATGTGCTTTTTTATTTATGGTTTTATCTAGCCATTCTTTGGTAAAGACTTCTTTTTCTAAAAAATTAGTGTCATTTTCATTGCTAAATTTTAATAATTGTTTTGAGTAATTTTTAGGATCGTGACCGTAATTATTTTTAAATACAACCATGTTTAGATTTCCGTGCATTGGCCATTCATAGACATTTATATTCTCACCACCCATCATAGACTGAGCGATTCTTACCATAGGTTGATACTTATAAATCCTTCCATTATAAATATACACTTCATCAGGATTAAATTTTTGCATATGGTTTAGTGAACTATAAAAAGATGCAATAGTAAATTTTGAAATTCTTTTGAATAGATTAAAATTTTTTTTATCCCTGTAGTCAATGAGTACACTTTCAGTAGTTGTTATAATATTTGTTATACAAACCTCTAAAAGATTAGAGCTTATGTTCTCTAAAAAAAGTAAAATTTCCTCATCCACCTTATCTTTTTTTGTTAGGAGCTTATCATATTCAAAAATTATTTTTTGTTGACTGGTATCTATTAAGTCAAAATTTTCTATTAAAAGCTTATCTTTATTGTCCAGCCAATTTAAACCATCATTAAATCGAGACTGGCAGTAATTACAAACAGATTTTAATTTTTTATAATTTAAAATTTTTACCTGATTAGCTTCACAATAATCGGGAGAAGCATTACAATATAAAACTTTTACAATATGACCCTCATTTAGTTTTTGTTGAATAAGATCAAGCTCATAGTTTAGAATAGGCCAAACACTAAAACTTAAATTAATTAATATTTTTTTTTCCATATTAATAAAAGTTTAATTAATAAAATAGGTTAAATATTGGCTATTGTTATACAATTTAAAAATTATGCATTATTGATATACAAATAGTATAAAAGTTGTTAAATAATTTATCAATGAAAAAAATTCTTATAATCGGTAGCAGTGGATATGTAGGTAGTGTTTTGGTCAACTTTCTAAAAAAAAAATATTTTCTTTATGGAATTGATACAGAGTGGTTTAAGACAAAAGTCTTTGATAAAAATAGTTATAGTGAGTTTCAGCCTAATAAATTTTTATTAACAGACTTAAGAAAAATTAATTTAGCAGAATTGAATTTTGTACCTGATGTGATTATTTATCTTGCGGCTATTTCAAATGATCCAATGGGTAAACAATTTAGAAAATTAACTCATGAAATAAATACACATCATTGTGAAAAAATTGCCAAGCAAGCAAAAAAAATAGGAGTTAGAAAGTTTATTTTTGCATCTAGTTGCAGTATTTATGGTGCAGCCGGTAATGCTAAAAAAAAAGAAACTCACAAAATATCTCCTCTGACTGATTATGCAAAATCAAAAGTAAATTCAGAAAATAAACTTAAAAAATTGTCTGATAATAAGTTTAAAGTGATATCTTTAAGGTTTGCAACAGCAGCTGGGTATAGTCCAAAGTTAAGATTGGATCTTGTCTTTAATGATTTTATAGCGAATGCAGTAACTAAAAAAAAGATTCTAATATTAAGCGATGGTACACCCTGGCGACCATTAATTCATGTAAAAGATATGGCTAGAGCTATTGATTGGGCTATCAAATATACTTTGAAAAAAAATTTTTTAGCAGTAAATACTGGTTCAGACAAGTGGACCTTTACAATTAAAAAATTAGCACAATTAGTATCAAAAACGCTTGGGAACATAGAAGTTGTTTTAAATAAAAATAGCCAACCAGACAAAAGAAGTTATACAGTTGATTTTTCTTTATTCAAAAAAATTTGTAAAGAAAATCAACCTAAAGAAAATATAAACATTTCAATTAAAGAGCTTGCAAAGAAAATAATAAAAAGTAAATTTAATTTTAACAATTTTAGAAACTCTCAAAAATTTATAAGACTAAAAACATTAACAGATTTACAAAATAAAAATAAATTAGACAAAAACTTATATTGGATTAAAAAATGATAAAAGATTTAATTATAACCCCATTAAGAAAAATAGCAGATGAGAGAGGCTCTATAATGCACATGCTTAGAGTGGATGCGCCTCATTTTATTAAGTTTGGTGAAATTTATTTTTCTACTGCATACCCTGGAGTTATAAAGGGTTGGCACGAACACACCCAACAGATCCAAAATTATGCGGTTATAAGCGGCATGATAAAACTTGTCCTATACGACAACAGAGAAGATTCTTCAACTTATAGGGAATTACAGGAATTATACATTGGAGATGAAAATTATTGTTTAATTACAATTCCTACAGGAATAATAATGGGGTATAAGTGCATTAGCCTTTCAAAATGTATATTGGCAAATTGTTCTACTTTACCACACGACCCAACTGAAATGAAAAGCTACGATCCATTAGATTTTAAAAAAATCAGTTATGACTGGTCGATTAAAATGAAATGAAGAAGGTTTGTATAGTAGGAGCCAATGGGTATATCGGCAGTGAACTTCTCACAAATTTAAAAAAAAACTATAAAATAATTTCTGTTTCAAGAAAAAAAGTAAATAAAAAAAAAATAAGAACTGATATATTTAAAGAAATTATTGGAGATATTAAATTAGAAAAAACTATAAAAAAAATTGTTAATGAAAAACCTGAATATATTATTTTTGTTGCTAGTTTTAATCATTTTAAATCTGAAAAAAATTTCAAATTAACATTAAATAATAACAACAATTCCCTCATCAACTTATGTAAAGCAATATCTAAGAATAAAAATTTTAAAAAAATAATCTACTTTTCTTCTTTTCAAGTCTATGGAAACTATCAAGAGCATACGATTATAGATGAGAAT
>MDTF01014350.1_pt1 | contig 20696 bp, 19 predicted proteins | sample 811191 | NCBI WGS metagenome assembly MDTF01 (sample SAMN05326649, study PRJNA326480) | marine metagenome | isolation source: seawater | place: Southern Ocean | collected 2011
AATGAATCAAAAATATCAAGGACAATCGGCTTACCAAGCAAAGGTAAAAAACAACTCAATAAACAAGTTTCATTAATAACGTGAACACTATAAATCTGACGTCTTAACCGTAATTTTAAAATTAAAAAAAAGAGTTTAACATAAGAATAAACTTGATTTGTCCCACCTTTCAAAAAAACATATTCAGGTCCATCAACAAGATTAATTGCTGGTTTATCAGGACTTTCTAAACCAACAAAAATCAAATTACACTGTTTTTGTAAAGTTTTTATTTCCTTTCTGATTCTAGTATCGCTACCATTATTTACCGAAATAAAAAGTACAGTCTTCTTCAATTTCACAGGGGTTTATGAGCTTAAATCAATTCAAATTTACTTATAAAAATTTGCTTTCACCAAGAATAAAACAACTTTAAAAACTAATATTTGAAATAAAATCCATGATCTTTTGTGAAGCGTCTCCATCTCCAAACGGATTTTTTGATTCACTCATTCTATCGTATTCTTCCTTATCATTAATTAATCTTCTTGTCTCTGCAATTATTCGTTCTTTATTAGAACCAACTAATTTAACAGTTCCAGCTTCAACAGCTTCTGGTCGTTCTGTTGTATCTCTCAAAACTAAGACTGGTTTCCCTAAGTAAGGAGCTTCTTCTTGAATCCCTCCACTATCTGAAATAATGAGATAGGAACTCTTTATAAACCAAACGAATGAAGGATACGAAAGTGGCTTGATTAAATGTACGTTCTTGATTCCTTTTAGAATTTCCTGTACCGGTTTTTGAACATTAGGATTTAAATGAACTGGATACACAATTTCTACATTCTCATTCGCTAAGTCCTTTAAAGCCAGGAATATATTTGTAAACGCTTCTCCAAAATTCTCTCTCCTATGTCCCGTCACAAGGATGACCTTCTTATCCCAATTGATTTTTGATTTTATTTCTTCAATTTCTTCAAGATCCATTTGATCTACCTCACCTGCACTTATTTTAAGCGCATCAATTACGGTATTACCTGTAACTGAAATATACTCTGGTTGGATATTTTCTTTTAATAGGTTCTCCTTTGCTTTCTGAGTAGGTGCAAAATGAAAATCAGCTAATCTTCCAACTAAACTTCTATTTATTTCCTCTGGGAATGGTGCTAATTTATTAAAGGTCCTTAAACCTGCTTCTACATGTCCAATCTTCGCTCCTGCATAAAATGCAGCTAAAGCTCCTGCAAAAGAAGTTGTAGTATCTCCATGTACAAAAACTAAATCAGGTTGGAAATCTTCCATTACTGATTCTAGTCCTTTAATGATTTTTGCTGTTATTGTGTAAAGCGTTTGATTAGGGGTCATCAAATCTAAATCATAATCTGATTTGAGTGAGAAAAACTCCATTACTTGATCCAACATCTCTCTGTGTTGAGCTGTTAAACAAACTTTTGTCTCAAATTTATCTGGGAATTTTAAAAACTCCTTAACTAAGGGCGCCATTTTTATGGCTTCTGGGCGTGTCCCAAATAAAATTAAAACTTTTTTCATATTTTTATTCTAAAACAGACTGGGCAATTCTATCCCAAATATTAATTTTTTTATTATTAATAAAGTTGCGTAATTTTTGCTCACCACTAGCATCTTTTTCAATCAAATTTGCGACCTCACTAATTACCTCATCTGTAACGTTAAAATCAACAAAATTAGTAGTTGTTTCATTTACAAAATCCCATACTTTAGTTTGTGGCTTAGTAGTAATAACAGGACGTTCAAACATATAAGGGGCAATAAAACTACCTCTTTTACCCGTTAAACCTCCATCGTATAATTGTACAAAGACATCCATTTTGCTAAATACACTCGGAATATCCTTTTCTTCAACTTTACCTAAGTATTTAACTGAACTCGGGAATGAATCTAACAAAGCCTTATCTACAATTCCTCCAATCAAATTCAATTCAAACTTCCGACTATTAGACTTCTCTAAAATCTCAATAAGTTTTATTAAATGTTGAATTCCTTTTCCGCTACGAATCATTCCAAAATAAGCAATTATATATGGCTCTGTAGTATTATTTAAACGTGGTATGATTTTAACATCTAAATTTTGACCAACAGGTTGGAAATCAAAAGGCTTATTTTTAGAAACAAAAACCGTTTTACAAATCTGGTCTATATACCTTATGTCGTTTACAATCAGCTTGTTAGCTGGAGCGCACATTATAGCTTGCCTAATCCTTCCTTGAAATCTTCTACTTGTATACTCATGAAGGTATATAAATAGTTTTTTCCTTGTGAAGAGTTTAACTAAAAATGGATAGAATGTACTTAATAAACTTGTCCCAAAACCATATGCTGGAGTTTGAAAAAAAACAAGATCGTAATTCTCATTCTTAATTCTATTAATCATTCCTTTTAAAGTTCCTAAACCCCAATTAGAAACCTTAAAATGGCCTTTAACAGCAATATTATCAGCTGATAGGTAATAAATATCAACATCAGCTGATTTTTGCAACTCAAATAATATTTTCCTACCAAAATCTGCGACTCCATCTGGATGTGGCGGAAAGGACCCTGAAACAAAAAGGATTTTCTTCATAAGGACGTAGTGATTCTTAATAATTGTAAGAACTCAAAATTAATAAACAAAGACTATATAAATGTCACATTATTTGGTGATAAATGAAATAATTTTTGTTTATTAGCTAGCGACCGCAAATAAACTATTCTATTCCAATAATAACTAAGTTGATTCTAATGAAAAAATTGAAAGTCACAGCCGTTTCATTAACAATTTTAGTTGCTTTATTATTAAGTTTCAGATTAGGTCAGCATCCTAAACTCACACCCAAATTTATCAAATATTACTGGGAACTTTCCATGAAAAAATTGAAAGGTAAAAACATCTCTTATGAATTTAGTGATTTTGAACTTCCTCAAATAAATTTAATATACTCTCATGAAGTAGATGAAAAGCTAAATAAAAAGCTGGAGGAGGTTAATCTAGAAAATAAAGGATGGATGTCTTCAGAATTTAACCCAGCAAAATATCATAAAGCAAAAATAAATATTAATGGCAAGAAAATAAAGTGTAAAATTCGCTTAAAAGGAAATACGGCAAATAACGATATGAAAAATAGATCATATAGGATATCTGTTAAAAAGAATGAAGAATGTAATTGGAAAAAATTCAATCTTCAGCCGACCAAAATTAAGGAATACGAAGAAGAATGGCTATATCATGAAATAGCAAAAACGATGAACTTATTTACACTGGATTATCAATTTGTACAGTTAACCGAAAAAAAGAAAGACAAGTTATATGTACTAGAAGAGGTTTTTTCGCAATCTTTGGTTAAGAAGTATAATATCAATGGAATTTTCACTTGTTATTCTGAAGCGGCTGAGACATTAAATAGAGCTCACAACCAAATTTCGTCTCCTAAGCTAACAGATTTAAGCTGGTATATCTCTACAATAAAACCTTATTCCAAGAGTACAGTTTTAAAAGATTCTTTATTAAATGGTTATTACTTTAAAGCCAGAGCACTCCTTGAAAATTTCAGAAGAAATCAAATAAACGCTGACCAAGCGTTTGACGTAAAAATTCTTGCTAAATGTTTTGCTCTTTCAGATTTATTTGGAAATAATCATCCTTTATCATACAGGAATTTGAAGTTTTTTTACAATGCAGAAAGTGGCCTTCTCGAAGGTATTCCATATGATTTAAAAGCTGGAATTTATGATTTAACCACAATGTCTGAAGAAAATTATCATAAAGGGATAATTGCCGAAACAAGTTCTACTAATATGTTTACAAACACATTATTGAAAGACTCCACTTTTAGTAGTCATTATTATAAAGCGCTATCAAATATAGCTAGCTTAGATTTAGACAGTTTAAAAGAACTTAAAGAAGCTTTAATTAACATTGAGAAGGTATTACTTATTGAAGGTATACTTCATCACATTCCAAAAAATAAATGGAGAATCTTAAAAAGAAATCAGGAGTATATAAAAATTAAACTAAATCCTGACAAATTGTTTCGTTGCTCATATATTAACCAACCGAAAACCGAACAATCATACTTCGAATTAACTAACATCCATGATCTTCCTATTGATATAATTGGCTTGTACAAGAACAATACGCTTATAAAAGCAATTAACACAAAGATTGGAGCTTCAATAACTGGGGAAATAAATAACGTGATTAGAATTCCATTTACAATAGAGCAGGATGATCTAAAAAGTTATACTATTAGAGGACTTATTCAGGGACAGACTTTAAATTCGGAAGCTGTGATTCCTTACTAAAGGTTTTCATATCCAACTGCAAACAATAATAAACTCCAAAAAGAATTCCGCACATCAAATTCAATTTAGCTGAATAAGAAATAAGTAAGGTTGGCAGGGCTGATGCTCCAAATGCCATCAGGAATTGTGCTCTTTGTTTATCTTTTAAGAGGTTAACAAAATAAACTGCTTTGGCTTTAAAAAAGAAATACGTCAAAGATCCATAGAAAAACATTGTTCCAACTACTCCATTCTTTAAAAGCATTACTGCAATTGATCCATGAGGTTTGAAAAACTTCCCCATATTAATCCACTCATCAGGATAACTATGAATTCCTCTTAATTCAAATGGGAAAAACAGGTACTTTGTAGTAAAGTATCCTCCAAGACCTTCTCCTACTATAAAACTATGAATTGAATTGAAACTCATCCCTAGAATATTCACATACTCAACAAACCGAACATAAGAACTTTTCCCAGTAGTCTTATCTGGTTTAAATGATGTTAACTTCCATTCTAAATATTGGTACATGTCAGGATTAATCAAAAACACAAGAAAGCTAACACCTATGAAGACAGCAACAGTTAACGGAAGCATTTTCAACTTTTTAGCGGCAAACAGAAAAAGGAATATGGATAAAATTGTAAGTACAATTTTCCCTCTTGAGGCAGATAATCCTAAACAAAGCAAGATTATTAATATTCCAAAAACTGAATACCATATTTTTTTCTTGTTAAGAGATGCAACTACAATGAAAAATAAAACAAAGAAGTTTGCCAGATACAAACCTGAATCAGAATAGATAGTATTAGTTGTATTATTTTGCGACAGATAAATTGACACGAGTACTATTCCAATAGTTTTAATAGAAAAAATCATGGCAAAATAAGGGAATATTTTTTGAAATAAAAGATTATCCTTTAAAAAAGAAACCACTAAGTAGAAACCAATAATAAAATTTAAAAAGAATCTGCTATCGTTTATAAATGCCTGAATATATTGTCCATTTCCTTTTAGTAATCCAGTTATTCCTGCTACGATAAATAGTAATGTAAATACTCTAACAATCCAATGAACTCTTGGTATTCTGGATTTTTTTATCCAATTTAAAAAAATGACTAAAAGAAAAAACAAAGAGAATAGCTTCGCAATTGTTTGTCCACCAATTCTAGAGGCGTGTAATGACGAAAACGCTTCGTTACTTAAATCAAAAGGAAAATCATCAAATAGAAAAAGAGCTAAAATCATGTAAAAAACACCTTTCTCTGGAAAAAGTAAAGAATACACAACTAAACCTAAAAATATAAGAATAACTACTAGTGTCAAGTCAAGGTATTGGATCGCGAAAATGATTCCGTAAATAGCTGCAAACAGTAAATAATTCCTGATATGAATCCTTTCAGTAAAATCCATAATTAATAAGTTGAAATACTTTCTTTATGTAAAGATAACCTAGCCTTTATAGCAACAGTTATAAAATCAAATATTCTAACCATTAAAAAGCTTATTGCGGCTCCCCAACTTCCATAAATAGGAATTAGAATAAAACTTAAAATAACTCCTAATACCAGTTTCAAAAAAGTAATTAATACTAAGAAGAATAACCGATCTTTTCTATAAAAAATCAGTGATATATTATTTGCATAAAAGGCGAAAATTGTACCTAATATTATAATGGGAAAAAGGGGAATACTTGCTTCGTACTTTTCTCCAAATCCAAACTGGACAAAAGCCGTAATTATAAAGTAAAATACAACACAAACCGGAACTACAAATAACATTGATTTGAAAAGTTTGACAATAAAAGATTGTAAACTTTTTACATCATCCTTTCCAGCAACTTCTGGCAAGAGTATGCTTGTTAATGAATTTGTCACCAAAGACAAAACCATAGATAAGGTAAAAGCACCTGAATAATACCCCAACTCAGCCTTTGGAACTATTTCATGTAAAACCAACTGTCCTAAAATTAAAACTTCCAATTGCGCTACAAATGTGATAAGAAGATCTTTTGTGAAAATCCATTTTAAGAATACAAATAAATCTCCAAATTTAAGAGACGTTTTTAATTCAAGAGGTGCAATTTTCCGTACGTAAAGAAAATAAATAGTCACTATCCTTAATACATTGGCACCAATCATACAATATATAAACACATACACATCAATATAACCCAACCAATAAAGAATTCCACATAATAGTAATAAGAACGTGTTTCTCAAAGGTAATGTTAATGAAACAAAATTAAATTTTTTCCTTGCTTCTGCAGGAGGCTTAAAACAATCTGAAAATCCAAAAGTTATTCCTGCCATTAAGGAAAGGAATATAAGTTCATTTCCTACAATCAACATGTAACTAAGTGCCATTAAAACACCTATACCTATTAGGACAAATTTCAATCTCCAATAAAGTCCTAAATAATTTAAGTATTTTTCGTGATTTTCTATTTTACTAGTGATGGTGATTAAACTGGTATCAATTCCAAGATTTAAAAAGAAAGGCACAACACTAGCAATCGAATAAAAAAAACTAAACTCTCCATAGTTTTCTACAGACAGGACACTCATCATAAAAAAAGTGAAAAGCAAGAAAAGAAAAGCATTAAGGAATCTAGAAACAATAACTAAACCGAAATCCTTAAAAATTTTACTCTGGAATAGAGTTATGAGTTTTTGCTTTACCAATTTTATTTAATTAACTGCTTTAAATTTTCCAAGCTATTATTATAGAAATCTTTAATCAAAATAAATAAACCAGCAAAGAATAAACCAGCAGAGAACCCTATAAATAATTTTAGGCTAAGAGAAATTACTGAAAATGGTAAAGGATAAATTGGTGCATCTATTTTTTGGATACTATCATTCGTATTTAGTACTTTAAAGTTGATAATCTCAAATTGCTTCTTTGCTTCAACTAGCATCTCAGTAAGTATTCTTACTTCCCTTTCAGCTCTTAAAATATCTATATAACCAATTGCTTTAACAGTTTTATATGACTTATCTTTTAAATTCGAATATTTAAAGTCAGCACTATTTAAATCTCTTTTAATAGAATCTAATCTCGACTTTATAATATTACGTGTCTGAATATCTTTATCTAAATATGATTCATAAAAAAAATCAATACACTCTTTTACTAAAAACTTATTAAGCTCTAGAGCAATATTTTCATTTTCAGAAGTGAAAGAAACAATAACTAAATCTCCGTCATCTTGTGAAATATCAAGCTGTCCTAGTACCGGCCCATACATATAAGACAAGACAGTATCTGTCTTTGCATCCCTTCTATTTAAATCTATATTTGCCAAGCTTGGTCTAGTCTCCTTCCAATCTTTTCTCCAACCAAAGTTATCAATAATATGATGCCCTAATAAATCTATCTTACCATTAATCTCAACTGACTTGTAAAATATTTTATCCAAGAGCATTTTGGATGTTGCAATGTTCTTGTATTTCTCAAATGAAACAACATTATTTGATCCTCCAAATCCAAAGTTTGAAGCTAGGCTTAAAAGTTTATTATTACCTCCTCCTGTATTGAACATTAAAGTACTTTTCGAACTATACTTTACATGAGAAGGGATAAAATAGGACAAAACAAGACAGCCTAAAACAATAAGTGAAAAGACTATGATGTTTTTCTTGATCAGTTTAACAAGGTAGACAACCTTTAAAACAATGTCTTTTAGACTAATCTCGTCATTATGTTGTATTTCATTCATGCCTAATTAGTGAAAAATTGCTGCGTTAATATTAAGATAGTTAAGATCCCAGTAGCCTTTGTTAAGGTTTTCAATCGTTTTATTCCAATCAACACTAGATTCCTTTGATGTTTTTTTCTCTTTAATTGGTTTTAGTACGTTCCTGATCTTTATAACTAAGATAATTACACCTTTGATTCCGCTAGGATATTCCATATTAAAAACTATAAATTAACTTTATCTAACAGAATCCATAACGTAGCTATACCTGTTACTTTAATCGTCATACTTTCTATAATATTATTCCAATTAACTCTATCTCCTTTCTTTTTATCTTTCTTAGCAAGTTTATAATTAACAACAATTTTATCTCCTTTTCCCACCTTAGGTTTCATGAGACCGAAAAATTTGCTATTCTTCACCAATCCGTTGTGCCCTACAACGTAAACTTCACTTCTCTTCGCATCCTTATCGTAACCTCCTCCATATTTCTTAATGAAATAGCTAGCTCTTTTTCCGTTATGAAATGGAGAATTTATTACATCATTTTTACCGTTAATAAATTTAAAACCTATGGCTCCTGTAATTGACACGATATCTGTTATTTTAGGAATAGTAATTACATCACCAGGTTTTAATATATAGTTATATTTCGAACCTTCGTTCTTTTCCACTTTTTTCAAATCAAGTAACAATAGACCCAAAGAATCCTCTTTTCTTTCGATACTCGAACTTTCGATATATGCCCATTCTGTATAACCTCCAGCTCTTTTAATTAAATCAAGTATTTTTTCACTGTTTCCAATTAAAGAATAATTCCCAGGATACCTAACTTCTCCTTTTATAGTTACTGTTTGCTGATATACAAAGCCAGGTATTTTTCTAATATGAACTCTATCAAAAGGCGATAATTGATAAGTTTTATTAGCGGGATAGTCTACTGTAATAACTTCAACATTACTTAATTGTTTATCCTTGTAATGAATCCTCTCAATCTCTATTTTAGATAGGTCTGCCTCCAATTTAAAACCATTAGATAAAACAATGATGTCCTCTAATGTCATTCCATATTTATAATCAAATGTGGCAGCCGAATTAACTATACCGGAAACGCTAATCGTCTGATTATTTATGAACGAATCTTTATTAAAAATAACAATTTCGTCAAACTCTTCTAGCAAGAAATTATCACTACTTAAAGGTTCTGAAAGCACCTTTCCTAACTCGAAAGATTTTACTTCATATGATAAATCTTTTCGCAATCTATATACATGTCCCAAATCTGTAAAAGCTTCATAAGTAACCCCTCTAGCCTTCAATAATAGATCTGCTATTTTTTCACCTCTCACAAATGAATAAAAACCAGGAATGTTAACAGCTCCTTTAATTGAAACAGAATTCCTTACCAAATCAGATATTTTCAATACCTCTATCTTATCGCCATTAATTAATTTAAAGTCTTTCTTCTCATTTAATAAATCATCAATTGAGAACATTTTAAGCTGGCTATTATAAACTCTTGTAATATTAATAGAATTATGATTTGCCATTGCTGAAAAACCACCACAGAATTTCAAGATATCTTCATAAGTATCCCCATCCTTAAATTCATATTTTCCTGGTCGTTTCACCTCCCCTTCTACCTCAACAACTCCATTTCTAGTTTTAACCACTAAAAAATCTCCGTCTTGTAAAAACTGATCTCTATAAGATCTAGGAGAAAACATAAAAGTATAAATATCTAATTCTTGGACAAGCTTTCCATTTCTTCTAATTTCTATTGATCTTACTGAACCAATACTAGTTGGACCACCTGCTAACGAAAGAATATTAAATGCAGAATTTAATGAAGGTACAGAGTAAGTCCCCGGTTTCATTACCTCTCCAATTACATTAACAGAAATCACTTTTGAATAACTTAATTCAATCGCAATTTGAGAATTTTTCAAGTCATAAACACGTCCAAATCTGCTTTTAATTATTTTACGAACTGTGCTAAAAGATTTACCTTTAAGGTTCATCCTACCAACTAACCGCGGAGTAATATTACCTGTTTCTCCTAAAACGAATTCACTACTAAATTCTGAGAAGCCCCAAATAGTAATGTTAATTTTATCTCCAGAAACCAATATATAATCATCTGGAGCCTTAATTCTATCACTGTTTTTTATAATATTAACAGCGCCGTCCCTAAAAATAGAATACCCGTATATACTATCCTTCTCTAGTTTCTTTTTACTTTTCAGTTCAATTTTAGTAATTGATATATCCTTAACTTTTTCTTTCTTCTGAGCATCACCTAATTCACTTTCAGCGTTCACAGATTCCTTTGATTCACTCTGCTTTTTAAAAAACTCTTCCTTTGCTTTATCTATTTGTCCTTGGGAAACTCCTAATTTCCGTAAGTCTTCTTCAGAGTTAACTCCAGCGCTTTTTAATGTGCTTAAAGAAACTTGAGCGCGTAAACTATGACCTGCGAAAGTCAAAAATAAAGTAAATATTAGAAAGCGAAAATTTCTCATGCTTTTACAAAGTTAGACGCAAAGGTAGTTTTAAAAATTAAAAGCATATTAATTAAATTTTGAATATTCTCATTTTTATCATTTAATTTCACAAATAAAAATCGAATTTATGAACCCTATCATCAATAAATCCATAAAACATTCAATCAAATTAAAACAAGATGTTCTTGAGTCTCAAATATTTTTAGACATGATAGAGAATACTTCGATTGCTTTGACGGAAGCTTTTCAACAAAAGAAACAAGTTCTTTTTTGTGGCAATGGAGGCAGCGCTGGTGATGCGCAGCATATTGCCGCAGAGTTCAGCGGTAGGTTTTATTTTAATCGTCCTCCTTTGAATGCCGAAGCCTTGCACGTAAACTCTTCATATTTAACTGCTGTAGCAAATGATTACTCTTATGATGTAATTTACGAAAGGTTAATCGAGGCCAAAGGTAAAAGTGGGGATGTTTTAGTTGGCATCTCTACTTCAGGTAATTCTGAAAATGTTCTTCGTGCAATGAAAAAAGCAAAAGAACTTAGTATGGTTACAGTTGCATTAACTGGCGAAAGTGGTGGAAAGATAGCAGAATATGCTGATTTCCTATTAGCTGTTCCTTCAAACGACACACCTAGAATTCAAGAAGTTCATATTTTACTTGGTCATATAATCTGTGAAATTGTTGAAAAAGAATTGTTTGGGCATCTAAATAAGTAATCATACCAGTTAAATTTTCATCCAATATAGTTTCCTCTTTTAAGTTTATGGGAAAAAGTAAACTCAGCTATATTCTTAAACTATTTATAACTCAAAAATAAAACCTGACATTTGCTTAAAAAAAAGGAATGTATCCGTTAGGTGAAAAATGATTGGTTTTTTAACTAAATACTTATCACAGAAAAAAAACACTTCATTATTCTCAATTATATATTTTTTTATTAAATTTCAGTAATAATAGAAAATTGTTCGTACAAACTAACTAATAGCTTTAAATACGTGAAAAAATTAACACTACTTCTACTTATAGTTTCCTCTATAAATACTGCTTTTTCGCAATCATCTGTATGGAAGATTGAAGGAGAAAATTCAACAATGTATATTGGAGGAACAATTCACGTATTAAGAGAACAAGACTATCCTCTACCTATTGAATTTGAAAAAGCTTTAAGTGAAGCCGATGAGCTAGTTTTTGAAACAGAAATTGATAAGATCAATGATCCGGAATTCGCAAAGAAAATGCTATCTCAAATATCATATAAAGATGGTAAAACGCTGAAAAGTGAACTTTCAGAAAAGGCATATAATTCGCTATCAGAAGAACTGAATAAGTTGAATTTAACTATTGAAAATTTAGAACAATTTAAACCAATAATGGCTACCCTATCCTTAACATTGGTTGGACTAAAAAAATTAGGAGTTAAAGAGGATGGTGTTGACAAATATTACAATGAAAGAGCAAAGCTCAAGAATAAAAAAATTGGGTTCCTAGAGTCTATCGATTTTCAACTGAATTTGATTACAACAATGGGAGATGGTCGAGAGTCTGAATTTGTATTATCCTCATTAAAGGATAATGAAAACATGGAAAAAGGCTTTTTAAAAATGATCTCCTCATGGAAAAAGGGTAAAACTAGTACTTTTGAAAAGCTAATTTCAGACATGGAAAAAGATTACCCAGAAATATACAAGTCAATGCTTGTTGATCGGAATAATAATTGGCTTCCGAAATTACAAGCTTATTTAGCTGATAAAAAAACAGAATTTATATTGGTAGGAAACCTGCATTTACATGGGGAAAAAGGAATCCTAAGTCTGTTAAAAGCAAAAGGATACAAAATAAGTCAGGTTAACGTATCAAGTAAAGAAAAGAAAATACTGGGTAAACAACGTTCCAAAAATGAAAAAGTAAATAATAATAATAATAATAATTGGAAAACAGTTGATGGAGAAATATTCGGGTTTACTGTATTAGCTCCTGAAGAAATGAGTATTTCTAACCAAAAGGTTCCTTCAGCTATTGGCGAATTACAAATGGATATATTTACATATACACCAAAAAAAGAAGATAGCAATTTAGTATATATGCTTATTCATACAGCATATCCAGCAGAAAGTATACATTCTGATAGCTTAGCAAAAAGAAATGGTTTCTTTGAAAGTGCAATTAATGGAGCTGTAACAAATGTAAAAGGTAAATTACTTACCCAAACTGATTTAACGATTGGACAATATCCCGGTAAAGAAATCACAATAGATTTTCAACAAGGACAGTACACTATTACAATAAGAATGTACTTGGTGAAAAACAAGATGTATCTGCTACAAACAATTTCTGAACCTAAAAAATCAGGTAACGAACTAAGTAAACGGTTTATGAATTCTTTTAAACTACACTAGGTATTTAATTCCCTTTATTTACCACATAATTAACCTTTAATGCTTTGGCTGTTTTAAGCTCCTCTCTAACTTCATCAACAGTTCCTAACTGTGCATTCTGATCTACTTTTAAACAAACAATCATTTGACCTGCCTTAATCCTTCCAATACCCGGTTGAGCCTGTTCAAAACTCTTCTCGATTGAAGCGCGTTTATTTTGTATGAATAAACCTATATCTGATGATTCCAAAATTGCATCATTTAGTTGAATCCTTGGATTTTCACCATAAAGTTTCTGAAGTGACTTAACAGGCACTCCAATATTTATATAAGCCGTAGGTGTTTTATCGTCCAATTTACCTGTTTCAATCGCACTAGGTAAGTTAACTGTAACCGATGAATCATTCGTTCTCGATTTGGTTGCAACCATAAAGAAAAACAATAACATAAAAACAATATCTGGTAAAGACGCAGTTGTTATACTTGCACCCTCTCCCTTATTTTTACCCTTTCTAAATTTAGACATGCTTCTTTACTTTTTCTTGATTGGGCTTTCTGAGACGTTCTCGTTGTAAACCATTTTAAGCATTTCTTTTTCCTCAAATGTCAAATCCTTCCAAGTTCTCCCTAACTTCCTTTTAGCTAAATCACTTCTTAATTCTCTATATGATATGGCAATCATATCCTTTAATTCAATGTAGGATTTGTATTTAACTCCTTTATCCGGTGTTATACTAATTACATGATTTGATTTTTTGAAATCACTTCCAAAAATCTCAAAAGCCTTCATTCTTAATTTAGATTTTTTAAGTTGTTTGGTGAGCGTTCGTATTTTCACTTCCCCCGCTTTCGCTAAGCGTTCCTTATTCCTATCAATAATATCCTGAAGCTCATCTCTTGTTACAGCTCTATTCTCAGGCATATTTAAATCGTTAGAAGTATTAGAAATTTGTTCCTTCAGTAGCCTAGGGATTTCCCGCATTTTTAACCCAACTTGATCTTCGAATAAAATATCATTATTTTCATTCATAAAAATCCTAATTGCATTTCTTTCCTTTACAGGTTCAGTAATACTGTTAATTTCCGTTTTCTCAGGTAGAATCTGCAGGATACCCTCTTCCTTAGTCATTTCTGATGTTACCAAAAAAAACACTAAAAGAAGGAAAGCGATATCCGCCATCGAGCCAGCATTTATTTCAGGAGCCTTTCTTCTTCCCATTACTTACAGTTTAAGTAGTCGTTTACCTTCAGATAAAACAATAATCACCAATGCTGAAACAGATAAAATATTTAGCGTATAAATTCCTGCTTCTGTAAGTTGACTACCTGGGATTTCTATCCCTTCGTCATTAAGCGTCATATCAGAAAAACCGAAACTAATTCCTAAAATAATACACAATGAAACTGCTCCAATAACGAATTTAATGCCTGTATTAGGATTCTCCGTGAAGTTAAAAATAGTAAAACCAACAGTTACAACTCCAATAATCCAAAATAAAGCAATTGAAAAAGAGATTAGGGCTGAAACAGATAAAATATTAAACCAAACTAAAATAGCGATTAACCATATTAGTCCAATAAGGGAATATTTTCCAATTTTTAATGTGTTTTCCATACCAATGGGAGTTATATCTTAAGCTAATTTTTGTTGAACAATCTTTACAAATACATTTGATGCATTCTCCATCGCGTTAACTAAATTATCAATTTTAGCAATTATTACGTTATAAAAAACCTGTAAGAAAATTGCTACAATCAAACCTGCAACAGTCGTAATTAAGGCCATTTTAATATCTCCTGCCATCATCGCTGGCTCAATCCCTCCTGCGTCAGCAATCGAATCGAAAGCTCCAATCATTCCTAATACCGTCCCCAAGAATCCTAACATTGGTGCAAGTGCAATAAACAAAGAAATCCAAGAAATTCCTTTTTCCATTAAACCCATTTGAACTGATCCTCCTGCAATTATTGCTTTTTCAACTTGTTCGAGTCCTTCATCAGCTCTTGATAACCCATCATAAAAGATAGATGCTACAGGACCCCTTGTGTTTCTACAAACTTCTTTAGCAGCTTCAACTCCGCCTGAAGATAACGCGTCTTCAACTTGTTTTAAAAGCGCTGTTGTATTCACAGTAGATAAACTTAAATAGATAATCCTTTCAATTGCAGTTGCAATTCCAAGGATTAAACAAAGTAAAACTGATATCATAAAACCAACTCCACCTTCAATAAATCTCTTTTTAATGATTTGAGTAAAACCTGGTGCTTGACTTTCTACGATCGTAATATTATCATCTGGGATTTCATTAACTATTCCTGTACTTGAAGTAGCATTCTCTATTGCTGTATTTACAATTGTATCAGCTTTTACAATTTGAGGAGAAAATAAACCTAACATTAGCACTGTAGCGAATGTTAATCTTGAAATTAGTTTTTTCATTGTAGTCTTAAATTTTACTTATTAAAAGTATGTTTGAAATAAATGTTGTCCTTTCTTATTAATTTCTTTTCTTCACGAAATTAAAAAATTATTTTTGTACTTGCAGTGTTATTACATAAATGGTTTTTTAATACCATCTTTGTAAAAATAAGTAAACCTTATTTAGAAAGGTAAAAAATATTTAGGTTAGATTATTATGGAAACAAGAAGACAACAAAAAGTAGGGACGATATTGAAGCAAGATTTAGCTACATTATTTCAGAGAGAATCACGTTCTATGTTTGGAGGCGCTTTTATTACAGTAACAGTTGTTAGAGTTACTTCAGATTTATCCTTCGCTAAAGTTTACTTGAGTATATTGGGAAATAACAGTAAAGAGGTTATAGAAAGCACTAATAAGCAAGCAAAAGAAATCAGACATATAATTGCCAAGCAAGTTAGGCATCAGATGAGAAAGGTTCCTGCTTTTCAATTTTACGTTGATGACTCATTAGATTATTATGAAGAGATTAATAACTTATTAAAAAAATAAGTTGAAGTTTCAAATATTCATAGCGCTTAGATATTTGTTTTCCCGAAAAACCAACAATGTAATTAATTGGATTACGAAAATATCAGTAGCAGTTGTTGCGATCGTTTCAGGATCATTAATTGTTATATTATCTGCGATGAACGGTTTGTCTTCTTCGGTTATGGATTTATATACGAACTTCGATCCTGATTTAAAAATTGAAGAAGTAACTAGCAATCGATTTAATCCTGATTCCATTCCATTCCAAGAGATTTCCAACATCAGAGGAATTAAATACATTGTCCAATCCATCGAAGAAACAACACTTTTAAAATATGGTGACAATCAAGAGGTCGCAACCGTAAAAGGAGTTTCTAATGACTTCCCCAGAATGACAAATATTGAAAGTTCTATAATCGACGGTTATTATGGGCTTTTTGTTGGTGGAGCGGAAGAATGTGTTTTAGGTTTTGACTTAGCAATGAAACTTGGTGTAAATACTGATTCCAATTACCCGATTCATATGTATATACCTAATTTAATAGGCTCATCTGTAGGGCCTGGGGAATTATTCAGAGAGACAATTTCACTGCCTCGTGGATTATTTGACATTAATTCTGATTTCAATAGAAAATATATTATTATTTCAATAGATAAAGCGCAAAAACTATTGCGGATTAATAATGAGATCAATACGATAGAAATTGGTGTAGACAGTAATTTCGATGTTGAAATTATTCAAGAAAAAATTAAAAAATTAATTGGTAAACAATTTTCAGTAAAAACACGTTTTGAGCAAAATGAATTTTTGTTTAAATCGATCAACGCCGAAAAATGGATCACTTTATTAATTTTAACACTGGTAATTGTTCTAGCAATATTTAATGTCATGGGATCATTAACCATGTTGGTAATTGATAAGAAAAAAGACATCTTTATTTTCCAAAGTATGGGGGCAACACTAAAAAATGTGCGTTCAATTTTTTGGATAGAAGGTTTACTAATCACTTTTTCTGGAGCATTTATTGGTTTAACTGTTGGTTATTTATTAATTATTGCTCAGTTAAAATTTTGCTTTTTCGCCTACGGTTCTGGGGGTCGATTAGAATGCTTCCCTTTTAAAGTGCAAACAATGGATATACTGATCATTTTAGCTATTGTGAATACAATTGGAGCATTAGCGTCTATCGTTCCTATAAGGAGAATTAAATAGGTTATTAAAGTATGCTTTGTTAGAAAATTAAACACTGATGTGTGTTTTCTTGTTATTCAGTATTTATCTTTAATAAATATGTTACCACCAAAACTTAAAATTGGAGACAAAATTGGAATTGCAGCTTTCGCAAAGAAGATTTCTATTTCCGAAATTCAGAACGCAATTGTAGAATTTAAAAGCTGGGGATTAGAAGTTGTTGTTGGAGACACAATAGGAGCTAGTTGGAACCAATTCGGGGGCAATGATGAAAGGCGGAGAAATGATATCCAATCTATGATTGATAATCCGGAAATTAAAGCAATTATATCTGCTAGAGGTGGATATGGATCGGTCCGAATTATTGATGATGTTGATTTTTCATCTTTTAAGTATAATCCAAAATGGATCATCGGTTTTAGTGATATTACTACTTTTCATACACATATTCATGAAAATTTCCATACGCCAACAATTCATGGAACAATGCCTGTCTTTTTTCCAAATAATTCCCCAGAGAGTATTACTTCTCTAAAAGTTTTATTGATGAATGGAATCATGAACTATACTGAGGAATCCCCAAATAATAATTTGTGTAAAAACGGAGAAACTACTGCAGAGATTATAGGTGGTAATTTATCAATATTATATAGCAATTGCGGAAGTAAGTCTAGTGTGAATACGAACGGTAAAATTCTTTTTATAGAGGATTTATGTGAATACCTTTACGCCACCGACAGAATGTTGCAAAATTTGAAAAGAAACAACTTTTTCGAGCACTTATCAGGTGTGATAATTGGCGGTTTTTCAGATATGAAGGATGGTCATGTTCCTTTTGGAAAAACAACGGAAGAAATGGTTTTTGAATATTTTAAGCATTTAGATATTCCGATTTTCTCTGGTTTTCCTGCTGGACATATCGATAACAACAAAGCGTTAATATTTGGTCAAAAAGTTCATATGAAAGTGAATAATGGTATAATTAATTTAAATCTTTAAAATAGTGACTTGGTTAATCATCATATTCGTTATTACCATTATCTATATTGTATTTGGCCTACTGCTGCCAGCTAAAGTCTCTATGCTAGCTTCACGAAATATGAGTGGTGAGGCAAAAGATATTTATAAAAGGATTGAAGATTTTAATAATTGGAAGGAATGGGCGATTTGGAATGAAGACCAAACTATGGATATTACCATTTCAAATCAAACAGAAGGAATTGGTGCTTGGTATCGTTGGAAGAGTAAAATCAGAGAAATTAAAGATGGTTTAATTATTTTAACAGATGCGCAACCAAATAAGAAATTGAGTTATGAATTTTATTACAGCACATCAAAAAGAGGTGAAGTCATATTTAATTTAGAGCAAAAAAAAACTGGAACTTTTGTTACATGTACAATTACAATTGCTAATAAAAGAAGAGTATTTAGTCGGTATTTTTTAATTTTAATTAAGCACTCAATACTTCATAATATCGAGGAAGTTCTTCTTAAAATTGATAAAAGGGTTTAAAGAAATAGGCATTCAAAAATTAAGGCATTAATAAGTATACTTAACTTATTAATGCCTTAATTTAAATTGAATAAATCCAAAATAAAAGTTTCCCTCAATATTATAACGATATTAATTTGATGCTCATTCATATTTATTAAAAAATTAATGGAGCAAAAAAAAACCCATCTAAGATGAGTTTTTTTCATATAAGTTTGATTTATTCTATTTCTCTTGTCCAAGTATTCGGACCTTCTAACAAAGCGTCTAAATTTGGTGCTCCTTTAGCAGCTACGTGCTTATCAACTTGAGTTTGAACTCCAGTTTCATATAAAGCTCTTTCCTCTTGGTAGAAAATCCCAAATGGTCTTGGCAATGCTCCTTCCTGACGAGGATCATCAAAAAACCTAGTTAAAATAGAAGCTTTAATACGATCATATTTATCATGAACCCATAAATCACTTTCAGATACATCAATAATATTTACCACCTTAGGCGTAAATCCATCTAACACAATTCCTTTTTCTGATCCCATTCCAAAGATTAAAGGTGCTCCATGTTCTATAAAAATTGAACTTTCTGCCTTTGTCGCCTTTTCAGTAAAAGTGAAAAATGCACCATCATTAAAGATATTACAGTTTTGGTAAATTTCAATTAACGAAGTACCCTTATGCTTTTCGCCTTCAACTAAGATTGGTCTCATGTGCTTTGGATCTCTATCTAGGGTACGAGCTACAAAAGTAGCATCAGCGCCCATTGCCAAAGCAAGTGGATTAAAAGGGTGGTCAATAGAACCATAAGGGGTCGATTTAGTTACCTTACCCTTTTCCGAAGTTGGTGAATACTGCCCTTTTGTTAAGCCATATATTTGATTGTTAAACAACAATACATTCACATTAATATTACGACGCATCAAGTGAATAAAGTGATTTCCTCCGATAGAAAGTGAATCTCCATCTCCTGTAATCATCCAAACATTTAACTCAGGACGAGCAGTTTTCAACCCCATAACAAAAGCGGGGCCTCTTCCATGAATTGAATGAATACCATAAGTGTCCATATAATAAGGAAAACGAGATGAACATCCGATTCCTGATATAAATACAGTTTCGTCTTTATCTAAAGCCAATTCTGCACAAACACTTTGCACTTGTTTTAATATAGAATAGTCACCACAACCAGGACACCATTTAACATCTTGGTCTGAAGCGTAATCTTTTGCGGTTAGTTTTTTTTCTGCTACTTCTATCATCATACTATGTTTTGAGCGAGTACTTCATTAACCTTATCTACAATCTCTGAGGTTGCAAATGGAAGTCCTTTAATTTTATTTAATCCAATTGCATTTACCAAGAATTTTTCACGGATAATTTTAATAAATTGTCCATTATTCATTTCCGGCATTATTACCTTATCGAACTTACTAATCAAATCTCCTAAGTTTCTAGGCAATGGATTTAAATATTTAACATGCACATGAGAAACACTTTTTCCTTCTCTCAATAAATTTCGTGTAGCCGTTTTCACAGCACCATAAGTAGAACCCCAACTTAATAACAAAATAGATCCTGATTCTTCACCCGAATCAATTTTTTGCAACGGTATAAAATCTGCTATTTTATCAACTTTAGCTTGGCGAACCTTAACCATTCTTTCGTGGTTTTCAGGATCGTAAGAAACATTTCCTGTTTCAAAATCTTTTTCTAGACCTCCAATTCTATGCGTTAATCCTTTTGTTCCTGGAATAGCCCATTGACGAACAAATTTATCATCACGTTTATAAGGTAAAAATGGTGCGTCCTCTTCGTTCCGAGGTTCTGCAAATTTCACCGTAATATCAGGTAAATCACTAGACTTAATAACTTCCCAAGGCTCACTACCATTTGCAATGTAACCATCCGTCAATAAAAATACAGGCGTCATGTGTTCCAAAGCAATTCTACATGCCTCATAAGCTGACTCAAAACAATCAGAAGGTGATTGAGCTGCAATTACTGGAACTGGTGATTCACCATTTCTTCCATACATTGCTTGAAATAAATCTGCTTGTTCCGTTTTTGTCGGTAATCCAGTTGAAGGACCTCCACGTTGAACATTTATAATTACTAAAGGCACTTCAAAAATCCCTGCTAATCCGATAGCTTCACCTTTTAGTGCGATACCAGGACCAGAGGATGTTGTAATTCCTAAAGAGCCTCCAAAGG
>MDTF01005540.1_pt1 | contig 20681 bp, 21 predicted proteins | sample 811191 | NCBI WGS metagenome assembly MDTF01 (sample SAMN05326649, study PRJNA326480) | marine metagenome | isolation source: seawater | place: Southern Ocean | collected 2011
TAATTGTTTACAATAAAAATATTATTTCTACTGAACATGGTCCTTATGGAGGTGACGAAATAAATAATATTAAACTTAATTCAAATTATGGTTTCCCCATTTCCTCATATGGAGAACCCTATGCTTTTAAAAAGAAAAAAAATTTAGAAACAGACTATACCTATAAAAAAAATCACTTAGACTTAGGTTTTGTAGAGCCCATTTTTTCTTTTGTCCCATCAATTGGTATTTCTGAAATAGAAAAAATTCCTAATAATTTTTCTAAGTATTGGCAGGAAAATTTTTTAGTTACCTCATTAAATGGAAGAAAAATTTATAGAATTAAGTTTGATGATGAATTTAATAAGATAATTTATATGGAACCAATGTTTCTGGGTGAGAGAATTAGAGACATCAAATATATCAAGAAAAAAAATTTTATTATTTTAGCATTAGAAGAGACGGGATCACTTGGAGTTTTAAGAGCAAAGTAATTAATTTAAATGAGTTACTAAATATTTGTAATAGAATATAAAAATTTAAATATATGAAAAAAAGTTATTTAATAACTGGTGCAACAGGTTATCTAGGTGGGCATGTTGCAGAATTTTTTATCAAAAAAAAATATAATGTTGTCTTATTTGATAAAAAAAAATCTAAAATATTTAAAAAAAATAAAGTCATTTTAGGAAATATCAATAATTTTGATAAATTAAAAAAAGTTACTAAAAATATACATACAATATTTCATTTTGCAGCAACAGCAGATTTAAATGAAGCAAACAAAAAACCCTTCGAAACTATTGAAAACAATTTAAGCAATACACTTAAACTTCTTAAAGTTTGTATTAAAAATAAAGTAAAAAAGATTTTTTTTGCAAGCTCAGTATATGCCATAAGCGAACAAGGAGGTATCTACAGTACAACTAAACTAGCTTCAGAAATGATTATTGAGAAAGTGTGTAAGCAACATAATATAAAATTTATAATTTTAAGATTTGGTACTGTGTACGGGGGTAGGGCAAACAAATTTAACACTGTTGCTAAATATATTAATGCAGCAAAGACTAAAAAAAAAATATATAGAGAAACAAAAGGAAATGAAGTAAGAAGCTATATTCATATTGATGACGTTGTTAAATTAGTTTTTGAGTTAACAAAAAATAAATATGACAACAATCATTATAATATTTTAGGAAATAAAAAATTTTTAGTTAAAGATTTATTTGAAATTATAAAAAAAAAAATAAATGGTTTAAAAATTATTTACTCAAAAAGTGATAAAAGAAAATATAATTATAAAATTAATCCTTTCACTTATAGATTGAGAAAAGGCAAAACCGTTAAACTTAAAAAATATATAAGTTTAGAAAAAGGTATTAAAAAACTTATAGAAAGCTAGCTCATAATAAACTTTACTTTATTAATAAAAAAGATACTGTTCAATTATTGAACAAAAAAATGATAAGTTTTAATATTTTAATTCTTGGTGGGGGTAAGAAAGTTTCATTAGCCGAACATTTGATTAATTGTGGAAAAAAAAATAATAAGAAAATACAAATTTATTCATACGACTTAGAAAAAAATCCACCTATTTCAAAAATAGCAAAAATAATTAAAGGAAAAAGATATAGTGATAAAAATATAATTAGTCATATAAAAAATGTTATAAAAGAAAAAAAAATTTCTTTAGTAATTGCTGTAACTGATCCATCAACAATAATACTTTCTAAATTAAAAAAATTAGGCTTCAATTCCTGTAAAATTTGTTCTGATGAAAAAATAAATAAAATTCTCCTTAATAAAATTTTAACAAGTAAGCATTTAAATACTAACCAAAAAATTTTAACAACTTCAAAACAAAAAGGTTTTCCAATAATAGCAAAACTGAATAAAGGTTCTGCTTCATCTTCACTTTTTTTACTTCATTCAATTAAATCAAAGAAAGAATTTGAAAAAAAAAATAAAGGATATGTTTTTGAAAAATTTATCAATGGCTTAGAATATTCTGTTGATTTGTACATAGATCAAAATTCACAATGTTTAGGAGTAGTGTGTAGAAGAAGAGTTGAAATTACAGGTGGCGAGTCTACAAAAATAGTCTCTGAAAAAAATGTAAAATTAGAAAAGCTAGCTTTGCAAATTTCGGATTATTTTAATATTATTGGACCAGCAAATATTCAATTTATAAAAAAAAACGACAAGTATTTCTTTATGGAAATTAATCCTAGAATTGCAGGTGGAATAATGAATACTATAGCATCGGGTCTAGATATACCAGATTTAATGATTAAAGAAATTCTTAACAAAAAATTTAAAAAATTTAAGTTTAAAAAAATTAAAACAATAAAATATTTTAAGGAACATCATGAATTATATAATTGATCTGGATGGAACAATTTGCACTGAAACTGATTTCAGAAGTAGAAATAAATCTAAATTGATTAAAGGTGCTAGAACAGAAATTAATAAACTTTATAAGAAAAAAAATAATATCACCATATATAGCGCAAGAGGCTGGAATGAATTAAAAAAGACAAAAAACTGGTTGAAAAAAAATAAAGTTAAGTACCATCAATTAATTTTAGGAAAACCAATTGGAGATATTTGGATTGATGACAGGGCAATAAAATTTACAAATTGGAAAACTGTCTCTAAAACAATAAAAAAAATTAGATAAATAAATATATAGATTAACTTATGAGAATATTAATTACAGGTGCGGATGGATTTATAGGTTCTCACTTAACAGAGTTGTTATTAAAAAAAAAATATAAAATCAGAGCTTTGAGCTTATATAATTCATTTGATTTTAATGGATGGCTTGAAAATATAAAACACAAAAATCTTGAGATTATTAAGGGAGATATAAGAGATTCTGCATTTTGTGAAATGCTTACTAAAAATATCGATATTGTAATTAATCTAGCTGCATTAATTTCAATCCCATACTCTTATGGTTCAGTAGAGTCTTTTGTGGACACAAACATTAAAGGAACATTAAATATTTGTTTAGCATGTAAAAAAAATAAAGTTAAAAAATTAGTTCAATTCTCTACAAGCGAAGTTTATGGATCAGCTAAATATACGCCTATAGATGAGGAGCATCCATTACAACCACAATCACCATACAGTGCAACAAAAATTGGATCAGACGCATTAGCTTTAAGCTTTCATAATTCTTATGATCTTAATGTGACAGTTGCAAGACCATTTAATACGTATGGTCCTCGCCAATCTCAAAGAGCAATTATACCAACTATAATTTCCCAGATTATGTCCGGAAAAAAAAAAATTAAACTTGGTTCAATTCATACAAGAAGAGATTTAACATTTGTAGAAGATTTATGTTTTGCAATTTACTTAATAGTAAAAAATTATAAAAAGTTTGGAGGTGAGGTATTTAATATTGGATCTAATAATAGTATAACTGTTAAAGCAATATTTGATTTGTTGAATAAAATTTTTAACAAAAATTGTGAAATTGTTTTTGATAAAAAAAGAGTTAGACCAAAAAAATCAGAAGTTAATACACTAGTTTGTGATAACAAAAAATTTTATAAGACAATGAATTTTAAACCTAATACTAATTTAGAAAATGGATTATTAAAAACTATTAAATGGTTTGAAGATAATAAAGACAAAATTAAGAGAGCAGATCTTTATCACTTTTGATTTTATAGATTATTTTTATGAAAGTTATTAAAATTAAGAACATAAGTATAAATTTTTTCTTAAATAAAAAACTATTCCCAAAAAATTTTAGTTTAGAAAAATTTAAGTTTATAATTGAAAATTTTAGAGTAAAAAAAAAAATTGTGTGTATGCCTGATCTCAATTTTAAAGCTAAAAATTTTATTCCAACTGGAGTAAATGTTCCAACAATAGATAGCATTAACCCTTTGTTATTAAGCTCAAATATTAATGATAGCATTGGAGCTATAAAAGTGAGAACAGAAAGAGAAATCAAAAAAAAAGATATAAAAATAATTTTTAATTTTTTAAGAAAAAATATCTCTATTTTTCGTAGAAAAAAAAATATTATTAATAGAAAAGAATTTATCGATTTTTTAGAAAATGGAGTTAAAAATATTTATAAAAAATGGAATTTTACTAATCAAGATATTAACTGTATTGAAAATAGAGGAAAAAGAAAATTAAATATCAATACAAAGACAATTATTAAAATTATAGGTAAAAAAAAAATTAAAAGTTTACCAAATTACATACCTAATGATGGATTGATTAGTCGTGGTTTAAAGAATATTGGGGTTTTAGATGGAACAAGTCATTTTATTGAACTTTTCAGAGTTATGGATTTAAAAAAAAAAAAGGATTGTAAAAACTTAGATGTTAAAATAAATGACTATTTCTTTTTAGTGCATGCTGGCTCGGGAGATGTCGGAAGATATATTCATCATTATATTCAAGACAAAAATCTAAATAATATTAAGCCAAATTCATATTTAGGAAAATTAGTAAAAAGTTGTTATATGGCAGCAATTAATTACGGGTTTGTTAACAGACTTTTCATTTATAAAAAGATAATAGAAGCTTTTAAGCCCAATAACATCAAATTGAACTACAGCATTTTTTCTGATTTACCGCATGATTACTTGGAATGCGACTTGAGATCAAAGAGTTATTATCATCGAAAGGGAGTTGTAAAAGTCAATCCAAAAAGTAAATTTACAAAATCACACAGATGGTCAAAGACAGGTTCGCCCTATATTTTACCTTCTCATCCAGGTGGAAATGCATACATAATGATAAATAAAAGTGGGAATAAAAATTCTCTGTATTCTCTAAACCATGGCATGGGTAGATCTTTATCAAAAACAGAAGCAGCAATAAAAATAAAAAAATTTTCTTTTGACAAAAAAAAAATTCAAATGTTTAGATATTATAAAGATGATTTAAGGACACAGAGTCCTAAAGCATTTAAAGATACAAAAAATATTTTAAATGCCATTAATTCAAATAAATTAGCAGATAATATTGCTGTTTTAGAGTCAGTGGCAGTTTTAAAAGCATAAAAATGATTAAAGATAATTTTTATTTTATTTGTTTTGGAGCAGGAATTTATCAAATTAATTCTATAAAAATCTTAAAATCAATGGGATATAAAGTAATTACAGTTGATCAAGACAATCGCGCACCTGGTCACAAATATAGCGATTTAAATATCATACAAAGTGTTAAGAATTTTAAGAAAATAAATAAAAATTTTAAAAAATTTAAGATTGAAAAAAATATTGTAGGTTTTTTAACTCAAGCAGCAAGAGATTGCACAATAGCTGTTTCGTATTTTTCAAAATTGTATGGACTAAAATCATTAAACATTAAAACAGCTAAAAACTTAAATGAAAAAAATAAAATATGTCTTAAGTATAATAAAAAAATAAATGCAAATTTAACAAAAATAAACAAAGTAAAAAATGAATATCCATACGTTGTTAAACTAAAAGGTAAAAGTGGTGGACAAGGTATTAAGCTTATAAGATCTAAATCAGACTTAGATACCCTAATTGAAAAAAATTTATTATCTCATGTAGAAAAAGTTTACGTAGAAAATTATTTAGAAAAAATACATTATAGTGTTGTAGGAATAAAATATGAAAATAAAATTAAATTTTATTGTATTTTAAAAAAAATTATAAATTCTGATTTTTCTAATGATAAAATAATTTTTACAAATATACAGGCTCCATATGAAGCTAAGATAAAAAGTTTTTGTAAAAAAATAATCTCAGAATTAAATTTTAATTTTGGTCCTTTTCATTTTGAATTGATAGCGTCTAAGAACCACAAAAAATTTTTTATCTCTGAAATAGAGCCCTCATGTATAGGGTCATATATTAGTGAAATTTTATTACCAAATATAACTAATGGAAAGGAATGTTTGGTAAAAGATGTTGTAAATTTAATCTTAGGTAAAAAAATAAATTGGAGAGCTACCAAAATAAAAAAATACGCCATAATGAAGTTTTTTTATAAAAAGAACCTTTTAAATGAGTTAATTAAAAAAGATTCTTTTAAAAAAAAAGATACAATAATTAAAAAAAACTATTTAATTCAAAATAAAAAAGGTTTGGCAAAAGGAGTTGTCTTTTTTCAAACTGAATCCAAAAAAAAATTTAAAAAATTTATTACATGAAAAAATTTTATTCATTTAAAGATATTAAAAAAAACTTAAGAAAATCAGATACGGTAATTGTAAAATTTTTAATTTTACCTGTGGCCTCTAGAATTGCCTATATGTTTATTAATTATACAAATATAAGACCAGCAACTATATCACTAATAGGTCTTATTTTAGGTTTTTTGTCTGCGTACTTTTTTTATCACCAAGAAATATATATAGCTATTTTTTTATACTTTACAGCTATAACATTTGATTTTGTAGATGGTCTAGTTGCAAGAGTGAAAAATATTGAAAGTGTAATAGGAATTGTCTTTGATACATACTTTGATTTCATAATTTTATTGGTAAACATTTTTGCATTAATTTTAATTAATAATCATAACACTATTATAGTAAGTCTTTTACTATCATATTTATTAATTCATTTTATAGAGTCCTGGATAGATTTTGGAATATTTTCAATATTTAAATTTTATAATAAGCAAAAAATAATCAAACTTAATTCACTGGACATTTTTTTTTATAATTTAAAAAAATATTTAGAGAGATATAACTTAAGAACCATATTTTTTTATTATCAAGAAAGATACTTCTGTATTTTTATAATAAGTCCTCTTCTAGGTTTTAACATTAATTTTATGTTATTTATTATTATAATGACAGTTTTTATGATTAATTTAAAAGTTTTGTTTGATATTTCAATGATTAAAATTTCATTTAAAAAAAAAGTCAATCATTCATTTAAATTTAGAAAAGAAATAAATAAATAATTTATGAAAATAATTATAATGACAACTATCTATAAAGGAGCAACTAAATTTAGCTCAAGATTTATTAACGCACTCAATAATCAAACTTACAAAAACTTTGATTTATTAATTATTAATGACAATAACAAATATTTAGCGAACTTGATAAAAAAAAAAACCAAACATCATATAAAAATTTTAAATAGCTCGAAATCTCCTATAGCAAATAGAATACATGGTCTTAGATACCTAAAAAAAAGCAAATATGATTTAATTTTTTTTTTAGATTTTGATGATTTTCCAAAAAAAAATTATATTGAGTCTTCATTAAAATTTTATAAAAAGAAAAAATTAAATTTATTTTCTAACAAATTAACATACAAAAAAAAAACATTTCAAAAAAAAAACATTATCACATTATCTGATTTAATTTCTGATCATCAAGTTGGATTTGGAACTTTAGTTATAAGACGTCAATTTATAAATGAAATCTTAAAAATGAATAATTTTAAAGTACAATTTTTTGACTGGTTTATTTCACTAATTTATATAATTAACAATAGATTTTTATATATTAATTTTAATACACAAATAAATTATAATGAGTCAAATCTTGTGAGTTTAAAAGAACCAAACTTAAGTAAAAAAAATATAGTCCAAAATATCAAATTAATGATTAAATTACATGTATGTGTTATTAGATATCTAAAAAAAATTAATAAAAAAAAAAGAGTATCCATATTTAAAAAAAAGATTAATGAATTAAGTATTTTAAAAGATTTTTTACATAAAAAAAAAATTTTGATAAATATAAAACTAGACTCAGGTATTTTTTTTCAAAAAGAAAAAATTTAAGTTGGTATGATGTTGTGCAAAATTTAGAAAGACTAAAGATTAATATATAAAATGAAAATAAAATTGTTTAGATCTGCAACTGTTGGAATAATTTCTAAAAATTTTAAATTACTTCAGGATCCATGGTTAACTGATGGTGAATATTATGGGTCTTGGTATCACTATCCCAGTTTCGATCTAAAAAATAATTTAGATGAACTAAATTCTTATGATGCAATTTATATAAGCCATATTCACCCTGATCATTGTTCAGAAAAAACTTTAAAACAATTGGATAAAAGTATACCAGTCTATATTCACAAATATCACTCAAAATTTCTTAAAATTAAAATCGAAAGACAAGGATTTAAAGTAATAGAACTCGATAATAATAAGAGGTCTCAAATTGGCCCAGATTTTTTTATAAATATAATGGCTGCAGATAATTGTGATCCTAAACTTTGTTACAAATTTACTGGGTGTGCCAATTTTGAAGATTTATCAATTGGTTCTCAACAAATTGATACACTAGCGATAATCGACGATAATAGAAATAGTGTTTTAAACGTTAACGATTGTCCTTTGGAACTTGCCACAAATACACTTCCAAATATATTGAAAAATTATGATAAGATTGATGTTCTGCTTACTGGTTATGGGGGTGCAGGTCCATATCCACAATGTTTTGAAAATTTAAGCACAAATGAAAAAATTTCTGAATCCAAAAAGAAAAAAATAAATTTTTTGAATAAAGCATTTGAATATATAAAAATAAGTAAACCAAAATATTACTTACCTTTTGCTGGAAGATATACGCTTTCAGGGTCTCTAGCACACTTAAATTCAATAAGAGGACTTCCAGAAACTGATGATGCGTATGACTATATTGATGAGAAAATTTCCTCAAGCAATCTTGAAACTTTACCAATAAAGATTAATCCAAGTTCGGAATTTAATATCTTGGATGGATCATCTGATAAACCATATCTTAAGTTTGATAAGGAACACTACAATGACTTTATTAAATCAATTTCTAATAAAAAATTTGACTACCAATTACAAGAAGAGCAGATTAATGATACACAAATTTTTGACTTAGCTGAGAGTGCATTTTTAAGATTTATTGATAAAACTTCACAACTTAATATTAAGATAAATAGTGATATTTATATAGATTTCAATTCAAAAAAAATATTGAATATTAGGTCAAATGATAAAAAATTTAATGTAATTGATAAAGATAAAATTGATTCATCAAGAAATTATGTGGTATATAATTTAGAAAAAAATTTATTAAATAATATTTTAAATGGACCTAAGTTTGCACATTGGAATAATGCAGAAATTGGATCACATTTAAAATTTTTTAGAAAGCCAAACATTTTTGAGAGAAACATTTACCTTGGAATGTGTTACTATCATAACTAAATGTATATAAATAAATTTAAAATTAAAAACTTTTCTACACCATTTTTTATTGCAGAAATTGGCATAAACCATAATGGGAATATATCTTTAGCAAAAAAATTAATTGACCAAGCAAAATTAGCAGGTGCTAATGCAGTAAAATTTCAAACACTAAAAAAAGAAACTCTAATGATAAAAAGTGTTTATGAAAATCAAAAACCAGACTTTATTTTTGATAAAAAAATTAAAACATTAGAGGATATTTTAGATAGAATTACACTTAGTAAAAAACAACATTTAATTTTGGCAAATTATTGTAAAAAAAAAAAAATTATTTTTAGTTCTACACCCTTAGATCTAGAAGCAGTAGATTTTCTAGATAGTCTAAAAGTTCCTTTTTTCAAAATAGCATCTATGGATTTGAACAATCATTTACTATTAGAAAAAGTTGCAAAAAAAAATAAACCAATAATTTTGTCAACAGGCTTTTCTACTATCAAAGAAATTCAAGATGCAATAAGTTGTTTAAAAAAAGCAAATAGAAAAATTAAAATTGCATTATTGCATTGTATTTCCTCTTATCCACCATCAGACAATGAGATAAATTTGAACAATATTGTAACGCTTAGAAAAAAATTTAATTTACCAATCGGCTTTTCTGATCATAGCAAAGGTATCTCAGCCAGCATTTGCTCTGTAGCATTAGGTGGATGTGTTATTGAAAAACACTTTACTTTAGATAAAAAAATGAAAGGTTGGGATCATAAAATTTCTGCAGACCTTCGTGATTTGACTGAAATTATTGAAAATTCAAAAAGAATTACATCAATGCTAGGTTCAAAAAAAAGGAATATATCAAAAAAAGAGAATATTTTTAAAAAAAATATGAGAAGAAGTATTGTTGCAAAAAAATCAATTTTGAAAGATCAAAAAATAAAACTCTCAGACCTGGAATTTAAAAGACCTGGTATAGGTCTTGCGCCATCAAAGCTAAAATTTGTTCTAAATAAAAAAGCAAAAAAAGACATATTTCCAGATGATATTATTTTACTAAAAAATCTTAAATGAAAAAAAAGAAAAAAATAGTTGCTATAATTCTCGCACGAGAGGGCTCTAAAAGACTACCAAACAAAAATCATAAAATATTCCATGGAAAACCGCTAATCGTTCATACTTTTAATGAGTTAAAAAAAAGTAAACTTTTTGATAAAATTATTTTAAGCACAGATTCTAAAAAATTGATAAAACTTGCAACCAAACATAAAATAGATGCTCCATTTATTAGACCTAAAAAATTGAGTTTGGATAATTCTTTAGCAGTTGATGCAATAAAACATTGTTTAGAATTCTTAAATAAAGAAAAAGAAAATTATGATTATGTGCAATACGTTTTACCAACAACGCCTTTAAAAAAATCAGTTGATTTTATAAATGCCTACAAATTTTTTAAAAGAAAAAACGCAGATATGGTTATATCTGTTTCTAAAGTTTCCAAGCCCAAAGAATGGATTCGTACACTTGGAGGAAATTTAAATATGAAAAATTGGACTAAGAATTTAAATCAAAATAGTCAAAAATTTAAGGACGCATTCATTATAAATGGGTGCATATATTTAGCCAAGTGGAATGTTTTTTATAAAAAAAAAAATTGGTATAAGCAGAAAACATTTGCTTTTGAAATGCCAAAATCGAGATCTATTGATATTGATGATATTAATGATTTCAATTTAGCCAAGCTATATTTTAAACTTAACAAAAAATGAAAAAAAATTTGTTAAAATATATTGTTAACCCATCGGTATCTATTTCATACGCCTATAAGAAAATGTTAAAAAATAAAATGAGAATAATTTTTATCTGTGATGAAAAATTTAAAATTATTGGTTTAGTGACAGATGGAGATTTTAGAAGAGCTTTTTGGTCAAATATTGATCAAGATAATTCAATTTCAAGTATAGGAAAAAAAAGCAATTTTTTTTTTTTAAAATCAAAAAATCTAATAAAAAAAATTAAATCCATCCCCTCAAATATTAATCACGCCCCAATTATAAAAGATGGAAAATTGATTGACATAATATTTGATATAAATAAAAAAAAATTATTTAGAAACAAATTAGATAAATTTTCTGTGTGTATTTTGGCAGGAGGATATGGAAAAAGATTAAGACCTATTACAAACAATATTCCAAAAGCTTTAGTGCCATTTAAAGGAAAAATTATTTTAGAATTAATTATAAAAAAATTTAAAAGATATAAATTAGATAAGATTTATATTGCATTGTTCCATAAAAAGAAAATGATTAAATCTTTTATAAAGAAAAAAAATATTTCCAAAATTAAGTTTATTGATGAAAATAAATCAACAGGTACAGCTGGGCCACTATCAAAAATAAATTTTATTAAAGAAAAATATCCAATAGTTGTTACAAACTGTGATACAATATTAAATTATAGCTATAATGAAATTGTAAAATTCCATTTTGAAAAACAGAATCAAATCACGATTGTAGGCTTTCTTTTTGAGCAAAACATAAACTATGGCGTGTGTGAAGTTACAAATAAAGGTGAGTTAAAATCTCTAATTGAGAAGCCAAAAATCAAACATATTGCTAACTGTGGATTTTATGTAATCTCACCAGAAATTTTAAAATATATAAAAAAAAATAAATTTTTAGATATGGATAAGTTTATTAAAACTATAGTTAAATTAAAATATAAAGTTGGCGTATATCCTGTTGCTAAAGACAGTTGGACTGACATTGGAACGCTTGCTAATTACAAAAAATTAAATAAATAACTTTTTTTAAAAATCATGGAATTAGAAATAGTAAAAAAAAGTATTAGTAATATTTCAAAAATTATAAATAAAAGATATTTTCGTCATTTCATTAAAGACTTTTCTCAAATTACAAATATACCCTCTAAAATTATTGAATTAGAAGTAAAACAAATATTGTATAGAGATAAGAATTATCAACGTAAATCATTTTATAATTTTTATAATAAAAAATCTTTATTAAAAAATTTAATTCTTTTTCTATTATTTACTATTTGGAATATTTTTGCATTTTTCCTAGTAAAAAAAAAAAAACAAAAAAAATTTGAAATAATTGTTGAAGGAGTTAATTCAAAATTAGAAGTCGATAGATTTCATAAATTATCAAATTATTTTAAATCTTTTTGTATAATTACCAAATCAAAATTACCCAAAAGAAAAAATATTATTTATCATAATTATAATAAATTTTTTATAACTGATCATAAATTTTCTTTAAGTAGTAGACTTTTAATGTTTAATCTTTTTATTAGATTGTTATTTTATTCGATAATTAAAGGAGAAAATTTATTTTTTGTATTTTTTAAACTTTATTATTTTTATATTAAATATAATTCATTATTTGAAAATAATATTTCTGATTTTTTAATTGAAGAGAAATTTTATAATACATCATTCTTAAAAAATTATATTTTCAAAAAACATGGGGGAAAATTTACATCATGTATTCAAAAAAATTTAATTGAACTATCTATAGGTTTTTATGTAACGTGCGATATCGTTTTTTCACTTGGTAAAAATACTGCAAGAGGCATTAAAAAATTAAATGGAGATATAAAAAAAATTTATCCTGTTGGGTCACTTTTTATGGAGACAGATTGGTTTAATAAAAAAAAAGATATAAACAATATTGAGAAATCTGATATTTTGATACTTGGAATTAATGTTCCAAGTAGAATTGGTAAATTTGTAATTAACAAGAGGATTCATAAATCGTATTACGAATTTATAGAATGGTTAGTCAAGTTCTCAATCAAATTTCCAAAAATAAAACTAAATATAAAACACCATGGAAGTCAAATTGGAGATTTAAAAGAAGCAAATTTATTAAAAGACTCTAATATTAAAGTAATAACTAAAACTAAAAATATTAATAGATCTTATGGTTACGCATTTAAAAGTAAAATTATATGTGCTTTTGGCTCAACAATGATTCTTGAGTCTTTGGGACATAACAAGAGAGCATTTTTTTTAGATCCTTATTATCACGGACAACAATTTTATTGCTATCTTGATCAAGCTTACAAATACAGAATCTCAAAATATAATGATTTTGAAAAAATTATGTTAAAGGAGTTAAAAAATAAAAATACGCACAAAATTACTAATCAAGATAATTTTTGTTTAAAAAGTGACAATGTATCAAAAAAAATTGCTTATTATCTAAAAAAACAACTTAAAAATTAATTATATAAAAATTTACATTTATATATACAACAAATATGGTAGTTTGTTCAAACTTTGAACAACTTTTATTTTTAAAATGCTTCAGATAAAAAAAATATTTTACCTACTAAATCAAAAAGAGAAAAGACACTTCTATTTTTTGATTTTTTTTATGATGATCAATTCTGCATTTGAAGTTTTAGGTATTACAGCAATTATTCCAATAATTTCAATTACAATAAATAGTGATCTAAGTTTTTTTGAAGGTATGTTTTTTTTTGATACATTACACAAATTTAATCAGAATGAAAATTTTGTTTTATTTACCTTCATATTTGTTGCTTTAATATTTTTACTCAAAAATTTATTTATATCTTTTTACAATTATTTTTTATCTCAATTTCAATGCAACACTGCAGAGAGAATTTCAAATGATATATTTTCATATTATTTAAATATAGATTATAAAGAATATTTAAAATTAAATACCTCTAAACTAATCTATGATTGCACTGAAGCTGTAGAAATATTTCGAATTAATTTAATAAATTTAAGCACTTTTCTTTTAGAGACAATTGTTTTATTGATAATAATTATTTTTTTAGTTTATTTTAACCCAACTTCTACAATTTTGATTATATTAACATTAGGTATTTTATCGGTTTGTTTTTTTTATTTTTTTGTTAAACAAAATTTTTTTTGGGGCACTGAAGTTAAAAAAAGTTCTACAAGCAGAATAAACATACTTAATACAAGCTTTGCATCAATTAAGGATGTTAAGATTTACTCTGGTGAAAATTTTTTTTACAAAAAATTTAGTGGATTTAATAGTTTTTTAAAAAAATATCAAAAAATCCATTTATTTTTTTTAAGTATACCAAAACCATTTTTTGAAGTTTTCATAGTTATAATATTGCTGTCTACTCTTTATTATTTCTTAAAAATTGTAAATTTAAGTTCAGAAGTAATAATTTTAAATTTAGCTATATTTGCAGTTTCAATTTTTAGAATATACCCATCTGTCTACAGAATTGCTGGTTGTTTTCAAAAGGGAAATTATGGTAGAGCAGTTTTGCACGATCTAAATGATTTATTTTTAAAGAAAAATTTACATAAAAATATTGATAATTCAAAAGATGTATTATCTCTCAAAAGAATAGATACTTTAATTCTAAACAATATAGATTTTAAATATGAAAATAAAGATCAATTAACTTTGAATAATATTAATTTTAAGTTGGAAAAAAATAAATTTATAGGTATCAAGGGTGAAACTGGTGCTGGTAAATCAACATTGGTAGATATTATCTCAGGCTTATTAAAACCAGACAATGGATCATTCATAATTGATGGGAAAAGAAATAATAATTTACCAAAAAATTGGCACAAAAATATTAGCTATGTTCCTCAAAATATAAGTTTAATTGATGACACTCTAGAAAGAAATATTGCTTTAGCAATTCCTGACATTGAAATTGATAAATTAAGAATTGATGAGGTTATAAAATTATCTAAATTGGAAAAATTTTTACATTCAGACCGTAAAAAGGACATTTTGGGTGAGAGAGGATTGACAGTATCTGGCGGTGAAAAACAAAGAATTGGTATAGCTAGAGCGTTGTATTATGACAGACCAATATATATATTTGATGAAGCCACTAATGCACTTGACGAGTCAACAGAAAAAGAGATTCTTGAAAATCTAAAATTTTATCTAAAAGATAAAATTGTAATTTTTATATCTCATAAAAAATCTACTTTAGATTTTTGCGACTCAGTTATAAATTTTTCAAAAGGTGGAGTTAAGCTAAATTAGATGAATAAAGATAATTCTGATAAATTTGAGATCTTAAGACAAATAGTAAAAAAGCCCGACACTACCCAAAGAGATATTGCTAGAGATTTAAATTTGAGTTTAGGTAAAGTTAATTATTGTGTCAAAGCTTTAAAAGAAAAAGGGTTTGTTAAGATTGATAATTTTAAAAAGAATTCTAACAAAATTAATTATATTTATATCTTAACACCAAAAGGAATTAAAGAAAAAACAAAACTCACTGTTAATTTTATGCAAAGAAAAATTAAAGAATATGATGAGCTTAAAAAAGAATTAGAAATAGAAGATAAGAAATAAAGAATATGTTAACATTAGTGGTTTCTGGTTTAGAAAAAAAATTCATAAAAAAAGATGATAAATTATTGTTAGCAGGTAATTGGTTGCAAAATGAAAACAATATAAATGAAGAAGTTTATGAAAATAATATTTTTATTAGTGATGAAAAAGAGATTAAATCTTTTACAACCAATATCTCGAATATTCATGAAAAAATTGTTAACAAACTACATATAGAGTTAAATAAAGTTCATAATGTAAATTTTGATTTAAGGATGTGGAAAGTTCTCATTGATCCATGGATCACCTACTATCTAGAAAATATATATTTTAGGTGGAAAATTATTAAAGATATACTTGAAAATGATAAAAAAAATGGAATTAAGTTTTTAAACTTTGATAAAATTGTCTATAGTGCTCCTTTTGATCAAAATGAATTTCATCATTTAATTGCCTCATCTAGTACGTTTAATCACTTTATTTTTCAAAAAATACTAATTTATTTTTCAAAAACAAATAATCAATTAATAGCAGAGAATATAAATCAAAAAGTACCTTTATCAGCAAATTATAATTACACCATAAATGAAAAAAAAATTTCTAAATTAAAAAAAATTTCTGAAATATTTCTTGGTTTTTTTTCATTTTCAAACAAAATTTATTTAGATATAAACTGTGGTATTTTTGATTATTTAAAATTATGTATCCACTTAAAACAATTTCCTTTTAGAGGAAATAAATTTTTTTTAAGAAAAAATCTTATAAAAATAATTAATTTAAAAAAAAATGTTAATTACAAAATTAGAGATAATTTAAATTTAAATTTTGATAAATCTAATGATTTTGAGAAATTTCTTTCAGAAAATTTCTGTAGAGATATACCTCAAAGTTTGATTGAAAAGTTTAATGATATTGAAACACTAACAAAAAAAATTCCAATTAGACCAAAGTTAATTTTATCAGATATAAATCATAAAAATAATACAATTTTTAAATTTTGGATCATGAAATGTTTAAAAAATAACACAAAATTAATAACAACTGATCATGGGGGAATTTATGGAAATGGAATGAGGGCAATCCATTTTGACGAAGAAATATCAGATATTTCTTTAAAATGGCACAAACCTATTAGAAAAACAAATATACAATTACCCGTTCTTCATCTACTAAAATTTAAGAATTATAGAGTTCCACCAAAAAAAAGAACTAAATTGTTAATTATTTGTCATGATTCATCCAAATATCCTAAATATTTTTCAGTTGGCCCAATTTCAAATGAAACTTTAAAGCAAATATATCTAATTAAAAACCTTAATTATAATTTAAATGAAAATATTATTAAGTATCAATTTGCAAGACCTTATTTTGCAAATAGTGGGTGGAAAATACATAAAAGACTTAAAAATCTTAATATAAAAGATAACTTTTTATTAAATAAATATTCTGATTACAGAAATTGTATGAAAAAATCTAAACTGATTATAGTAACTTATCCAAAAACAGCTTTTTATGAGTCGCTAATCTCTGGCCCTACAATTTTATTGTATGATTCAAATCACTACAGAGAAAATAAAGAGCTAGAAGAAGTTTTAAATAATCTTAAAAAAGTAAAGATAGTTTTTGAAGACCCAATTGAAGCTGCAAAACATATTAATAGATATTGGGATAATCTAAGTGTCTGGTGGGATGATGAAGAAACTGCTGAAGCTAGAAAAATCTTTTTTACTAAAGTTGCTCTTGTTGAAAAGAACCCTTTTATAAAATGGAAAAAATTTCTCCAAAAAAATTCAGAAATTTGAATAATCAATAGATGAAATAAAATTATTTTTTTCTTTTAATCTTAAAAAATAATCCTATTAATGTAAGTAAAGACGATATAATAAAAATTTTAAATGATTAGATACTCTGATTTAAGACAAAAAAGTTATCTCGATAGAAGAGGAGAACATCAAATTTCTTTATTTGACATAGATACTTGGAAAAAAAATCCTTACAGTTGTTTAAAATCAAGAGTATATATTGAGCTATCAACAATTTTTGCATATTTACTACAATTTACAGCTGTTACACCAAACCATGTTTCGTTAATTTATTGTTCAAGTGGAATAATAGCAGGGGCTTTTTTAGTTACCGATAATAACTCGCTGATGATTGTTGGATTGTTAATTTTTTTTCTTAAAGGTTCAATTGATTGGACAGATGGTCTTATTGCCAGAATAAAGAATCAAACATCATCAGTTGGTCATATATTGGATACTTGGGGGTCTCATATAGGCACTATAAGTTTAATTACTTCAATAGGGATATATTGTTTTAATCTTACTAATAATAATATTTATTTATTTTTAACAATCTTAATTTTATTTTTAAAAATTATTGATTTTAAATTTTTTGCATATCACCAAATATTTATTGAAGTTTTAAATAAAAAAATTAATATAAAACTAAATATTGATGAAGACACAAATACTTTTAAGAAAAAAGATAGTTTTTTAGTCTTATTTATTAAAAATTTTATGGATGATAGATCTAGGTCTGTTGATCCTATTTGTTTTATGATTTTTTTAGAAATTGTATATAATGTTAATTATTTTTCACAAATAATATTTGGTTTATTTTTTTTAAAAAGTATTATTATTTTTTTTGGAATTTTTTATACTTATTACTTGAAAGAAAGACTTAAAAATCAAATTTAATGGCAATATATAAACTAAATTTTATAAAATGATGAATGTTTATGAACGATAATTATTTAAAAATAAAAAGATATTAGTATCCGGACATACAGGTTTCAAGGGAGCTTGGCTCAGCTATTATTTACATCTTCTGAGCTCTAAAGTGATGGGTATTTCACTTAAATCTTCAACAAAACCATCGTTATTTGAGATACTAGAATTAAAAAATAAAATTGATAGTAATTTTATTAATATATTAAAGAAAGATAAAACTGATGAAAAAATTTTTAAAGATTGATCCTAACTTTAAAGTGACAATAACTATTTTTAATAAATTAAAGATCAACTATTGGATATGTCAGGGTACTTTACTAGGTATTGTTAGGGATCAGTCACTAATTCCGTGGGACCCTGATATTGACTTAGCAGTAATGGACAAACAGTTTAATAAAGATCTAATAGAAAAGATTATGAAAAAAAATGGGTTTAGTAAAAAAAAAAAGTTTTTTAAATTTGATAATTTAATGACATTTCAAAAAAGAGGTGGAAGAGACGTTGATATTAATTATTATAAACTAAACAATAGAAGAAATCTGGTTCAAACAGAATGGTATTTACCAAAAAATATCATAATGAGATTTGTTGAGGTCTTGTCTTTTTCTAAAAGATATAATGGACGTGGAAAATTAATTATAAGATGTTTATCTTGTCTTGAGCCTCTCTTTAAAGTTATTAAAAAAATATTAATAAAAAAAGGTATGTTTTATAAAAAAGGTGGTTATTCACACCCAAGAAGATTTATAGATAAATTTAAGCGAATTAGATTTTTTGATATGAACATTATTGTGCCATTTTTTTATTTAGAATATTTAAAATATACTTATGGAAAAAGCTGGAGAAAACCAAAAAAAAATTATAGCTGGGTAAAGGACAGCCCTTCTACTAGAATTTAAAATTAATTGAACTATAAAAAGTATAAATGATAGATGTAATAAAAATAAGATACTATATTGACTATTCTTTAAAAGCTGATTTTAACAAAATTATAGAAAAAAAAAAATTTAAAAATTTTTTTATAATTACTGGTAAGAATTCCTTCTATAAATCAAAAGCCGACAAATTCATTAAATTACCCAAAAATAAGAATAATACAAAAAAAATGATTTTTTTTACAAAAAATAAAATTAAAGAATATTTAGAATTATTAAGTTAATGTTATCAAAAAAAATATATAATAAATTAAAAAAATTTTACAAAAAAAAAAGAGAAGAGCTTCATGAGCCATACTTTTCTGAACATGAAAATTTAGAAATAAAAAAATGTTTAAAATCTACTTTTGTATCCACTGCAGGAAATAATACTAACCGATTTGAGAATAAAATAAAATTAATCACCAAATCAAAATATTCAGTTGCAGTAGTCAACGCAACAACTGGTATTTTTGTTTCTCTTAAAGCTTTAAATATTAAAGAAGAAGATGAAGTTCTTGTACCTTCACTCACATTCATAGGCTCTGTTAATCCAATAGCATATTGTAATGCAACACCTCATTTTATTGATTTAAATGATAATTTTATGGATATAGATTATGAAAGACTTGATAATTATCTTTCTTCAATAGTTAAGTTTAAAAAGGGTAAAACAATTAATAAAAATACAAATAAAGTAATAAAAGCAATCATTCCTGTTCACTTATTTGGACATCCAAGCAACATGAGACGTTGTTTGTCTCTAGCAAAAAAATATAAACTTAAAATTGTTGAAGATTGTGCTGAGGCTTTTGGAAGTAAATTTAAAAATAAACATGTGGGAAATTTTGGATCAATAGGGGTGATTAGCTTTAATGGTAACAAAATTATAACAACAGGTGGAGGGGGTGTTATTATTACTAATTCTAAAAAACTTTTTACCAAAATAAATCATATTTGTTCTACAGCTAAAATTGTAAAAAATTATAGGATTTCTCATAACAAAATTGGTTATAACTTCAAAATGCCAAGCCTTAATGCCTCACTCGGATTAGCTCAACTTTTGAAATTGAAAATTTTTATAAAAAAAAAAAGAATGCTGTATAATAAATATGTTAGAGTTTTAAAAGATGAATATGAATATCAAATTATGAAGGAGCCTATAGATGGATATAGTAATTATTGGTTACAAACATTGATTTTGAATAAAAAAAATAATAAATCTCAAAAATCGATTATTAACTATCTGAACAAAAAAGGAATTAATGTGAGACCTCCATGGCAACCCATACATACTCTCAAACCTTATAAAAAATGTCCAAAAATGAATTTAAGAAACTCTCTAAAAGCCTCTACAAGCTTAATTCATCTGCCAAGTGGAGTAAATGTTGGGACATAAATTTAAAAAAATTTTAAATTCATTATAAAAATAGATAAAATACATTCAAAAAATCTTTATTAGTTTTTTTGGACATTTATTTCATTTAGTCCCAGGTATAAGTTCTAAAATATCTTTTATAGACAACAGCTTTTTTTCAATTTGATAAGCTCTTTTATTTTTTAAGATGCTTTTTGCTGTATTAACCATA
>MDTF01011170.1_pt1 | contig 20649 bp, 16 predicted proteins | sample 811191 | NCBI WGS metagenome assembly MDTF01 (sample SAMN05326649, study PRJNA326480) | marine metagenome | isolation source: seawater | place: Southern Ocean | collected 2011
TGGCCTTGGGCATGCGGTACTTTGCGCAAAACATCTTTTGAATAACGAACCCTTCGCGGTATTACTTCCTGATGTGCTGGTGCTGGACAAAGAATCAAGGGGTAAAAACGTTAGCTTTGCCCAGTTAGTAAACGCCTGGAATGACACCGGCATAGGCCAGGTCATGGTCGAGACGGTTGGATCAGATAGGGTGGAGAATTACGGTATCGCAGATCTGGGTGGTGAGCCTACCGTGCCCTTTAAAAGCGTCAAGCTCAAGGGGTTGGTTGAGAAGCCGTCTCCTGTGGATGCACCCTCCAACTTGGCGGTCCTTGGGCGCTACATACTCCCAAACAGTGTCCTTGATCTGTTAGAAAACACAGGCGTAGGTGTTGGCGGTGAGATTCAGCTGACTGATGCGTTGGACGAACTATTAAAAAGTGAAGGGCTAAACGCCTTTGAGACCGATGCCGCGACCTTTGACTGCGGCAACAAGCAAGGCTTTTTGGGTGCCAATGTCGCGGTGGGTATGCAGGACCCTAAGATTAAGGCGTACTTGAAGGCCTTGATTGAGAGTTCTGATGCTTAGGTCGCGATAATGGCTATTATCGGCTATTAGACATAAAAAAAAGATTCAACGTTAGACGTGCAAACCTTTAAGACGGTAATAGAAAATACATCGCTGGTCTCAATAGACCTCTGCTTAGTGTGTGATGGTCAAGTATTGTTGGGCAAGCACATAGACCAACTCAACCTATAAAAACTGTACGCATGTTGTGGAGGAGCAGGATGAGAGAGTTAAGCGTGACTGCTCTTATGAACAAATCGTTAATATAGTTATTTAAATATCTCAAATTTAAAAAACTTATTTTTTTAGAAGGGAATAACAATGTTTAAACAAATATCACTAGATGGAACACCTTTTGTTATCGCTGAGGTTGGTCAAAATCATCAAGGAGACTTAGATGTGGCACGGGAGTATATTCGTGTCTTTGCTTATGAAGGTGCAGATGCGGTTAAATTCCAGACTCGTAATAATAAATATCTTTTTTCCAAAGAGGCGTATGAAGCAGATTATGCTAGCGATAATGCTTTTGCAAAAACGTATGGCGCACACCGAGAAAAACTAGAACTTAAAGCAGAATGGCTGCCTATTCTAAAAGAAGACTGCGTTAAATACGGCGTTAAATTCATGTCGACACCATTTGATGAGCCAAGTCTTGAGCTTCTAAAGGAAATAGATGTTGATATTTTGAAAATTGCCTCATTTGATTTGGGAAATTTACCATTCATTCACCGTGTTGCAAGTTTAGGTAAGCCGGTTGTGATGAGTGTTGGTGGTGGTCAGATAGACCAGATTCGGGCCAGTGTAAAGACTCTGCTTAATCATCATGATCAATTGGCAATTCTACATTGCGTATCTGAATATCCCTGTGAATATAATCGTCTTGGCTTAGATAATATACAAACATTAATAGATGAATTTCCGCAGTGCACTATTGGATCCTCGGATCATTTCAATGGCACGCTATCCGGGCCTGTTGCATACCTAAAGGGTGCGCGTGTCTTTGAAAAGCACGTTACCTTAAATCGAGCTCAAAAAGGTACTGATCATAGCTTTGCCTTGGAACCATCCGGATTTCGAAATTTTGTGCGTGATATCCAGCGCGTAAGGCATATGATGCCACCTAAGCCAGCTGATGATCTTGGGAGTGAGTATGTCTTTAAGAAACTTGGTAAATCAATAATTGCTCGCACCGATATTTCTCTAGGCGACACAATTACATTAGATAATCTTACTGGTCGAATTTTCGACGATGAATATATTCCAGTGCGTGAATCAAACCAGCTCATAGGTAGGATTACTAAGCGGAGTATCGCTCAAGGTGAACCGATCCAATTTACTGATCTTGAAAATTAATTTAATATGATTAGTGATAAATTATTGTCCAGCGTAAAGTTAATAGCTTTTGACTTTGACGGTGTTTTTACCGATAACACAGTTTATGTCACTCAGGATGGCGTGGAGTCTGTTCGATGCTGGCGTAGTGATGGGATAGGGCTGAGTAGGCTTAAAGACCTTGGTGTTCAGGCTGTTATTATATCCACAGAAGCTAATAGGGTAGTCACCACTCGGGCCAAAAAATTAAAAATTCAATGTAAGCAGGGGGTTGCAGATAAGGCAGTTGCAATACTCGAAACCTGTGCCGAGTTGGGGGTATCTCCAGAGCAAACTATGTTCGTAGGTAACGATGTTAATGATATACCTGCCTTTAGGTCTATCAAGTTACCTGTGGCGGTCGCCGATGCTTATCCTGAGGTTTTGCCTTATGTTCTTTTTTCTACTGAGAAGCCAGGCGGCTTTGGTGCGGTACGAGAAGTCTGCGATCTTATTTGTCAGGCAAAAAATAAAAGTTTAAATGGACTTTGAGTTATGACTAAAGATAAACTTTTTGACGTTAGCAAGGACATTGTTCTGATTACTGGGGCAGTTGGGCAGTTAGGGAGTGAGTACGCAAAAACTTTCCTTGAGCGTGGCTCGAAAGTAGTTGGCCTCGATGTTCGGTCATCTGCTGAAAGCGAAGCATTAGCATTGGAGTATCCTGGGCACTATATATTTTGCGCCGTGGATGTGACTAATAAAGGCGCTCTGCAGCAATCATTAAAGAAAGTCGAGAGTACGTTTGGAACTCCAACCGTGCTTATTAATAATGCAGCGATTGACTCGCCGCCTTCGGCTCCACCTGAAGAAAATGGTCCCTTCGAGGATTATCCAGAGGAATCCTGGGATAAGGTCATGGATGTCAATTTAAAAGGTGTTTACCTTTGCTGCCAAGTCTTCGGTGCCGCTATGTCTAAGGCGGGCGTGGGATCAATTATTAATGTTGCATCCGTTTATGGTGTGGTATCGCCAGATCAAAATATTTATGAATATCGACGAAGGCGTGGTGAGGTATTTTATAAACCTGTGGCTTATGCTGCATCGAAGTCGGGAGTCCTTAATCTAACGCGCTATTTAGCGGTATATTGGGCGAAGATGAATGTGCGGGTTAATTCGTTGACTATTGCGGGCGTTTTTAATAACCAGGAACAGGCTTTTCTAGACGCTTATTGCGGGAGAATTCCCGTCGGGCGCATGGCAAATGTTGACGAGTATAATGGTTCAATTATTTTTTTGGCAAGCCAAGCCTCCCTTTACATGACAGGCACTAATCTAGTTATAGATGGTGGTTGGACGGCAATTTAAATATGAAAAAAATTTCTAGTATTCCTAATTGGGTAAACGGCCAAGAAACTCAACCAGACAACAATCTATGGATCGATAAGTTCAACCCGCATACGGGGGAGTTGCAATGCTACGTTGCAAATTCTTCTGTGGCTGATGCTCGAGAAATTATTACCGCTGCAGGTGATGCATGCACTGCTTGGTCTCAATTAACTCCTGTAAAACGAGGGCAAATCCTCGGCGAAGTTGTGACTTTAATGAAACAAAGGGCTCAAGAATTAGCTGATTGTATTGCCATAGAAACCGGTAAGCCTCCGCAAGATGCCATGGGTGAAGTTGCCGGAGCTATACTGCAGGGGGAGTTTTTTGCAGGCGAGGGTATGCGTCTTTATGGTCGTTCTCTAACGTCGGGGACCCCAGGCAAGCATAGCCATACAGTCAGGCAGCCACGAGGCATTGCCGGCCTTATAGTTCCGGCTAATACTCCTATTGCTAATATTGCATGGAAGACTTTTCCGGCCCTTATATGTGGAAACACTGTGGTTTTGAAGTCGGCAGAAGATTCACCAAGTATCGCGAACTTGTTTGCACAAATAACTAAAGATGCGGGTTTGCCGGACGGCGTTTTTAACGTCCTGCAAGGCTTGGGTAAAACTGCTGGCGCCGCTTTGGTTGAAGATGATCGGGTGGATATTATTAGCTTTACAGGCTCAACCGAAGTCGGGCGCTGGATTGCCGAGACATGTGGTCGTCGTTTGGCGCGAGTTTCACTAGAATTGGGCGGTAAAAATCCTTTCGTTGTGTGTGATGATGCAGACATCGATCAAGCGGTGCACTGGGCTTCGCTCTCTGCATTCAGTAACGCAGGACAGCGTTGTGCTTCGGGCAGTCGGATTCTTGTCTTTAGGAGTATTTATGACGAATTTCGTGATAAATTAATAGCTAAGGCAAATAGCCTTAAGCTCGGTATTAGCACTGGATCAGATCTTGGCCCCGTTATCAGTAAACGCCAACAAGAAAACATTCTTACTGCAATCGGCCTCGCCGAATCTGCAGGTGGCCGGGTTCTATGTGGTGGTGTAGCGTCCTCCGAACCTGGTCTATTAAATGGCTATTATATTCAACCTACTGTCATCGATAGTTTACAGAGAACTGCAGATTTAAGTTGTCATGAAATTTTTGGACCTGTTGCAGTATTGCTCCCGGTTGAGGATCTTTCTGATGCTTTGGAGCTTGCCAATGCAACCGAGTATGGCCTCACAGCAGCTATTCATACGCGAAATGTAGATCGTGCTATGTGGTTTGCTGAGCACGTAAAGGCGGGTGTAGCCAATATTAATTTAGGTACTTTTGGTAGCGAGCCACATATGCCTTTTGGTGGGTTTGGGGCATCAGGTAATGGCACACGGGAACCTGGGGTTGAGGCGCTAGATGTCTATTCGGAGCTAAAAAATATTTCAATCCTAGTGAGGCGTAGTAAAGTGAATGAGCCAGTTTGAGGGGTGTTATTCTGAAGTGTTTGTTTAATGAGGTACTAGGATGAAGATTGCAAGAGTTGATATGTTGCATGCTGATGCTGGATGGCGTCCATGGTCATTTGTAAAGATAACTACAGATGAGGGGCTTGTTGGTTGGAGCGAGTGTACTGACTCTCATGGTTCTCCATCAGGAATGCAAGGTGTTGTTCGTGATTTGTCGCCGCTTTTGATAGGGCAGGATCCAAGAAAAATTGGGAAGCTTTTATCTGAAATGCATTCAAGAACGAGACAAAGCCCGGGATCCATCATTCAGAAATCTATCGGGGGCATCGAGAATGCACTATGGGATATTAAAGCAAAAGCGCTTAATGTCCCTGTATATGAGCTCTTTGGAGGAGTTGTAAGAGATTCGATCCCTCTTTACTGGTCACACTGCGGGACTAGCCGTGTGCGTGCATCGGATATTGTCCAAAGGCCAAAAATTTCTGAAATTGGTGATATCAAAGCATTCGGAAAAGAGGTAAAGGCTTCTGGATATAATACTCTAAAGACAAATATAGCGGTTCTCGGTAAAAACCCCTACATTTACATGCCTGGCTTCTTTAAGAGTGGTGGTGGTCCAGCGTTAAACGCGGATGCTTCGATCCTAGAAGCGATTGAGCAATGGATTGGGGGTCTTCGCTCGGCAGTTGGGAGCAATATCGGGATTGCGCTGGATCTTAACTTTAACTTTAAGACGGATGGGTACATCAAAATTGGGCGTTTGTTGGAAAAATATGACCTCTCTTGGCTTGAAATCGATACCTATGACCCCGTTGCTTTGCGTCAAATAAAAGACTCGATCAACATTCCAATAACTTCATGCGAAAACTTATATGGAGCTCGGCAGTATCAACCATTTTTTCAGCATCATGCTATGGACACTGCTGCGATTGATGTTATCTGGAATGGTTTTAGTGAATCGAAGCGAATAGCTGAGATGGCTGACCTCCACGAAATGAACATTTGTCCACATAACTATAATGGCCACCTTTCTACGATGATAAGTATGCAGTTATGTGCCATCGTTCCTAATCTCCGCATTGCAGAAGTTGATGTTGATGATGTGCCTTGGCGCGATGAATTATTCACGAGATTACCAAAGATTGAGAATGGCGAGTTTAAAGTTTCCTCCGCCCCTGGCTGGGGAACGGATGTAAATGAAAAGGTGCTTGAGAGATATAAATGGCCGAAGATTTGAGTACAATTAAGATTGGTGTGCTGGGGCCGGGCGCGGTGGGAAGTCTTTTGGCTGCATCACTATTTAAATCCGGCTTCGATGTAAGTTGTTTGGGTAGTCAGCGGGCTGCAGATTCTATCCTAGATATTGGAATCCGTGTAAAAAGTAGTTTTTTTGGAGATTTTGTAGCTTATCCCAAATGCAATCCATCTACATATTCACTTTTAGACGTGATCTTTATCGCTGTCAAAGCGCCAGCATTGGCGGGGTCACTTGAGCAGATGGCGCACTATATTGGGCCTAATACTGTTATTGTGACGCTGCTTAATGGAGTTGGGCATCGTGAAAAAATTAGGCAAACATTAGGTTGTCGAGTTGCCGTTGGAGTTATTGGTTCGGTTGAAGTCTATCTCGATGAAGATAGAGCAGTCCTTCATAGGTCGAAGGTGGCTCCTCATATTGAAATAGCATCAGATGTGGATGTGGAGTCAGAGTTTTTATCGTCAATATCAGTAATTCTAAAGCAATGCGATTTTTCTGTTTTGATTAGAGAAAATGAAAATCAGGTTATTTGGAATAAGTTAGTTCGCCTTGCAGCTATCGCCACGCTTACTTCCTATTCCCAAAAAGATGTTGGAAGTATAAGAAGTGACGGTCGATTGCGAAAATTACTTGAGGGGGTTGTTCGAGAACTATGTTTGATTGCAAAAACTCAGGATGTAAAATTATCAGCTATAGATGTTATGCATCAAATTGACAATCTACCCGAGTCCTTGACCACTTCATTGCAGCGGGATATAAGTGCAGGGAAGGTTTCAGAAATTGACTCCATACTCGGTAAGTCGCTTCGACTTGGAAGGCTATATGGTATAGCTGCGCCGTCCATTGAGTATTGTTATTTAAGTATTCTTGCGGAAATTAACTCTCGTTCAAGTTAATTTAATTTGATCGCTTTTAATGGGTTGTACATGGATAAAGGTAATTTAAAAGTTCTTGGTATCGTTGGAATTAGATCTGGATCTAAAGGGGTCGACAATAAAAATATTCGGAACCTATCAGGTAGACCACTAGTTGGATGGATTCTATCGGCCGCGATGCGGTCAAGTAAGATCAACCGGCTCGTTGTTTCTACGGACAATGAAGAATACGCATCGATAGCAAAAGCTTTTGGTGCAGAGGTGCCGTGTCTACGTCCAGCCGAATTAGCTCAAGATGATTCGCTAGAGGTGGACTATGTGTACCATATGCTTGAGTGGCTGAGGGTGCATGAGGGGTATTGTCCTGACGTTGTGGTTCGAATGATGTCGACAGTACCACTTCAAACTCCTGAGGATATCGACGCTGTAGTAAGGCTACTTGAGGCTGACCTATTGGCAGATTCCGCCGTCGTTATAGCTGAGGCCAGGCAGCAACCTATGAAAGCATTAAAGATTATTGATGATGGTTTGGGTGGGACTAAATTGGTGACATATCTAACAGAATCAAGTCGAGAGGTTACGCCGATTGGTAGGCAAAATTACCGGACTGCGTACTTTCGTGCAAATATCATTGCGTTCCGCACTCGCGTGTTATACGACACTAAGTCACTCACAGGGGATTTAGTGCGATACCATATTATTCCTCAAGAGCGTGCGGTTGATATTGATAATTTAGTTGATTTCGACATTGCGGAACATTTAATGAGTAGAGAAGAAAAAAATAATAGCTAATTACTAGTACTTAATTAGTAATATTCAAATTTTGTATTAATTTATGGGAGTTACACATGGGTGATCAAGTTGGAGTCGCTGTCAGCGGCACACTTTACTATGCGCCGGAAAAAGAATTTAAACGGGTATTGACATCAAGTTGCTCCGATCTTGACCAAGTAGATTTGTTCGCCGAGCTATGCAGACTTAATACCCTTTACATGATTGCGAGATGCGGGTCGGGACACATTGGGAGCAGTTTTAGTAGTCTAGATATTATGTCTTGGCTTCATGTAAAGCATCTAAGGGGGGCTAATTCTGAAAATCCAGAGAAGCCATGTGATATCTTTTTCTCGTCCAAAGGGCATGATTCACCAGCACTCTATAATGTTCTTCTTGGTATGGGAAAACTTGATTTTTCCCTGATCCACAAACTGCGTCGTCTGGGTGGGCTTCCAGGGCACCCTGATGTGGGTACGCCAAATATTGTTACTAATACCGGTTCTTTAGGAATGGGAATTTCAAAAGCTAAAGGGATGATCACGGCTAACCGGCTTCAAGGAAAAGACGGAAGAGTCTTTGTGCTAACCGGTGATGGAGAATTACAAGAGGGTCAATTTTGGGAATCTTTGGCCTCCGCTGTGAATAATAATTTCCATGAGCTAACGGTCATCATTGATCATAATAAACTTCAGTCTGACACGTTGGTTTCGAAAGTGAGCGACCTCGGCGACCTTGAGGGTAAGCTGACCGCATTTGGATGGCATGTGAGTCGTTGTGATGGTAACAACTTGTCGGAACTCTCAAGCCTGCTTGATAGTATCAGTAATATCACAGATCAGCCCAAAATCATTATCGCAGATACGGTAAAAGGCAAGGGTGTTTCATTTATGGAGCATACGTCTATAGACTCGGATGTTGAGTTATATAAATACCATAGTGGGGCTCCAAGCGGAGATGCTTATGTTAATGCTTCTCAAGAATTGATTGATAGTATCAACCGTAAATTGGAAGTGCTTGGTTTAGATAGGGTGGAACTTGACTCCGTCGAGAGACCAACGGCCAAAATAATTGAAGGGCCACAGAGGTTGGTAGCTGCTTATACTGATGCTCTCTTGAAGCAGGCAGAAAATAATACTCGTTTGGTGGCGCTTGATGCGGATCTTATTTTGGATACAGGGCTAATTCCCTTCGAGGAAAAATTCCCTGCCCGCTTTATAGAGTGCGGCATTGCGGAGCAGGATATGGTGTCACAAGCTGGTGGTATGGCGTTAGCGGGCCTTCTTCCAGTTGTGCATTCCTTTGCTTGCTTTCTGACGGCGCGCCCAAGCGAGCAGATCTATAATAACTCTACAGAGCACACAAAAATTATTTATGTAGGTACTTTAGCTGGAGTTATTCCGGGTGGTCCAGGCCATTCTCATCAGGGCGTAAGAGATATTTCTGCGATGGGGTCCATGCCAGGATTAACTGTAGTAGAGCCGTCCTGTGAGGCGGAAGTGGTGTCCCTGCTTGAGTGGGCGGTGGTAGAAAATACTGGGAGTTCCTATATTCGATTAATGAGTCTTCCTGTGGTGACAAATTTTTCGTTGCCTGATGACTATGTACCTCAAGTCGGAAAGGGTATTCAGGTAACACCAGGAAGCGACGCTCTTATATTTGCTTATGGTCCTCAAATGCTGACTAATGCTGTAGCTGCCGCCGCTGATATCAAGCATTCATCAGGTCTTGATGTTGGCGTTATTAATCTCCCTTGGCTAAATACTATTGATGCGGCATGGCTCAGAAGTACTGTCCAGGCTGTGGCGCATATTTTTTGTATTGACAATCATTACGCAATTGGTGGATTGGGTGATCGCATGGCATCTATCATCTCTAGCGATCCTGACATCAATGTAATCTTAACTTCGATTGGTCTAAATGAGGTGCCGGCATGTGGTACCAATGATGAAATAATGGATTTCCATGGATTGGATGTTGACAGTATAGGGAGGATGGTGAAGAAGCAACTCGGATGCCGGTAAGGGTGCAGATTTATATAAATTTAAATTTAATTTTAGATTATAGACCTTCCTGTTTTAACGATAGAAAAACTTAAGAGATATTATTCCTTGACCAAGAAAACGAAGATAACTGTAGTTGGCTCCGGCTATGTGGGTATGTCGTTAGCCGTGTTACTTTCACAGCATAATAATGTTGTTGTGCTAGACATTGATGCGGAAAAGGTTACACAAATAAATAATAAAGTCTCGCCAATTATTGATGTTGAGATTGAGGATTTCTTAGCTAATCAAGACCTTATGTTAATGGCTACGCTTGATAATACCCTAGCTTATAAAGATGCCGATTTCGTTATTATTGCGACGCCTACCGATTATGATTCGGTAAATAATTTTTTTGATACATCCTCAGTGGAATTGGTGATTGCTGATGTTATGGCCATTAGCCCTACTTCCGTAATGGTTATCAAATCTACAGTTCCCGTTGGATATACAGATTATATACGAGAGAAATTTAAGTGTAATAACGTATTTTTTTCTCCAGAATTTTTGAGAGAGGGTAGTGCGTTGCGCGATAATCTTTATCCTTCTCGCATTATTGTCGGTGAAAGCTCCGAGCGGGCAAAAAGGTTCTGCGATTTACTCATGGAGGGTGCTCTCAAAGATAATATCGATGTTGTTTATGCTAGTTCGACTGAGTCTGAAGCTGTCAAATTATTCTCTAATACTTATCTTGCAATGCGAATATCGTACATTAATGAGCTAGACTCGTATGCGGAGGCGCACGGGTTAGACGCTAAAAAAATAATTGAAGGTGTTTGCTTGGATCCTAGAATTGGAACTCATTACAATAACCCTTCATTTGGTTATGGAGGCTACTGTCTTCCCAAAGATACAAAGCAATTACGGGCAAACTATCAAAATGTGCCTAATAATTTAATTTCAGCTATTGTTGATGCAAACTCGACTCGAAAGGATTTTATTGCTGCTTCGATTTGCAGTAAGAACCCCGAAGTAGTCGGCATTTATCGCCTAATAATGAAAAGTGGTTCTGATAATTTCAGGTCGTCTTCAGTCCAAGGTATTATGAAGCGAATTAAAGCTAAAGGTATTACTGTAATTATTTATGAGCCCATGTTGGACGATGCTGATTTTTTTCACTCTAAAGTAATCAAGGATCTCAAGGTTTTTAAAGAGCAATCGGATCTAATTGTGGCTAACCGTCTGTCTGATGAGTTGTTAGATGTGTTAGATAAGGTCTATTCGAGAGATTTATTCAAAGGTAATTAGGGAGATTTATGAAAGTTTTAGTTACGGGAGCGGCAGGATTTATTGGCTCAGCGTTGTCGATTCGTTTATTAGCTAGGGGCGATGAGGTCACTGGTGTGGACAATCATAATGATTACTATGACCCGGTGCTGAAAGACGACCGTTTAGCTCGACATCAAAGCCATGCCAATTACACTCATATTCGCATGAATATAGAAGATAAGAGTGCTGTTGAAAAGCTGTTTTCGGATAATGAATTCGACGGAGTCGTCAACTTAGCTGCGCAAGCTGGAGTTCGTTATTCTATCGAAAACCCGCTAGCTTATATAAACACAAATATTGTGGGTTTCGCGCATATTTTAGAAGGTTGCCGTCATGCTAACGTCGCGCATCTTGTTTATGCGTCAAGTAGTTCTGTATACGGTGCTAATACGGCAATGCCTTTCTCTATACATGATAATGTCGACCATCCTCTGAGTCTGTATGCCGCAAGTAAGAAGGCAAATGAGTTAATGGCTCATACATATAGTCATTTATATGGGCTACCAACTACGGGGTTACGGTTTTTTACGGTCTATGGACCTTGGGGCCGTCCTGATATGGCATTATTTAAGTTCACAAAGGCAATCTTAGAGGGTAAAAAAATATCCGTTTATAATTATGGTAACCATAAGCGAGATTTTACTTACGTTGATGATATCGTCGAGGGAGTCGTTAGAGTACTTGATCGTCCTGCTATGCCAAATCTTGATTGGAGTGGAGATAATCCTGATTCCGGAACTTCAAAATCACCGTGGCGGGTCTATAATATCGGTAACAATTCACCAGTGGAATTACTTGACTATATTGGAGCGATTGAAGACGCTCTTGGTATGAAGGCAGAGAAGGAGTTGTTACCCCTACAGCCTGGAGATGTCCCAGATACTTATGCAAATGTCGATGACTTGGTAAAAGATTTAAATTACAAGCCGACTATGAGTGTAAAGCAGGGAGTCGAAAATTTTGTCGACTGGTACAGAGAATACCACCAATTATGAGAACGTTTGAAAATACTAAAATTGCAGTAGTTGGCTTGGGTTATGTTGGACTTCCTCTGGCGATTGAGTTTGGAAAAATTTTCGAGACAGTGGGATATGACATTGATCGAGCGAGAATAAGACAGCTATCCGAGGGGGTTGACTTGACTCTTGAGGTTGCTGCCTGTGAGCTCGCTGAAGCTGAAAACTTACAATACTCTTGTAATATTGAGGAGATTAAAAGCTGCAATATCTATATTGTGACGGTTCCGACTCCTATCGACAAGGCGAAAAAGCCTGATTTATTGCCATTAATTGAAGCGAGTAAAGCCATTGGCGCACAGCTCAATAAGGATGATATTGTCATTTACGAATCTACAGTTTTTCCAGGCGCAACTGAAGAAATTTGCGTTCCAATTCTTGAGGAGTATTCCGCGCTAACTTTTAATAAGGAGTTCTATTGCGGGTACTCTCCAGAAAGAATTAATCCTGGTGATAAATCCCGTAGAATTACTTCTATAAAGAAGGTGACTTCGGGTTCAACGCCAGAGATAGCAGAAACTATAGATAGTTTATACCGAAAAATTATTTTGGCGGGAACGCATAAAGCACAAAGTATAAAGATAGCTGAAGCTGCCAAGGTAATTGAGAATACGCAGCGAGATGTTAATATTGCGCTAATTAACGAACTGGCTATTATTTTCAACAGACTAGATATCGATACTCAAGCAGTTCTAGAGGCGGCAGGCACTAAATGGAATTTCCTTGCATTCAGGCCTGGCTTGGTCGGAGGCCACTGTATTGGTATAGATCCATATTATTTAACTCATAAGTCACTAGAAGTTGGATACACTCCAGAAATAATTCTTGCGGGTCGTTCTCTAAATGACAGTATGGGCCTTTATGTTGTCCAGCAAATCTCAGAATTAATGCATAAAAACGATATAAACTTAGTGGGCGCAAATATACTGGTTTTGGGGTTAACTTTTAAAGAGAACTGTCCCGATATTCGCAATTCTCGTGTAGTCGATATTATAAATGAATTTGAGAATATCCAGTGTAACGTTGATGTATATGACCCTTGGGTTGATATGAGTAGGGCTCAAAGGGAGTTCCAGATTTCGCTTTTAGATCACCCAAAAGATGGATTTTATGATGTGATTATTCTTGCCGTTGCTCATGATGAATTTAAGAGCTTAAAAATCGAGAATGTTAGAAAATGGGGAAAAAATAATCATTTGGTGTACGACATTAAGTACTTGTTTGATGCATCGGAAGTTGACGGCAGACTCTAGATGTTTTTTAAAAGCTGGCTGATTAGTGATACGAAATTGCGCTAATATTTGTTGGTTTAATTGCTCAGCTAACCGATAGATTAATCCTAATAACGGATGGTACTAGATCTTTTAGAAAGAAATTTATTGAGACTACTATTGTAAGATGCGCTCTGTATAAGGTATCAATATTTGCTTTCAACTGTGTATTAGATCGTTCGCAAAATAGAGGAAAATTGCTATGAATTATAATGATAGATTCACTATAGGGACACATGCTATAAGTGTCAGCGACCCGACATACTTCATTGCAGATATTGCTGCGAATCATGACGGTTCGCTATCTCGTGCAAAGGATTTGATCTATTTGGCGAAGGAATCGGGAAGCCATTGTGCTAAATTTCAACATTATAAGGCAGATAAAATAGTAAGTGATTTTGGTTTTGACTCTCTTCCTGGGGAGAACATGTCTCATCAGGCTGGATGGCAGAAAAGCGTTGCTGAAGTTTACGACGAAGTTCACTTAAAGCGTGAATGGAACGACGAATTGGTTAAGACATGCAAAGATGCAGATATTGAATTTATGACAACCCCCTATGATATAGAAGCGATAGAAGAGCTAATACCTCATGTGAATGCTGTAAAAATAGGGTCGGGTGATATAACGTTTAAGAAGTTGCTAAGGAGTATATCAGAGCTTGGCAAGCCAATTTTGCTTGCAACTGGTGCCTCAAACATGAACGAGGTGATTGCTGCCGTAGAAGTGATCCTTGCTGCTGAAAATAGAAACGTTTGCCTCATGCAATGTAATACAAACTACACGGGTGATTCCGAGAACTTTAAGCATGTAAATTTGAATGTGCTTAAGTCATTTGGAGTTTTATTCCCTCACATGCCTTTAGGTTTGTCAGATCATACTCCGGGTCATTCCGCTGTTCTTGGGGCTATCGCACTAGGTGCTCGAGTGATTGAAAAACACTTTACTGATGATAATAGTCGAATTGGCCCAGATCATCACTTTGCCCTTAACCCAACCTCTTGGAAGGAGATGATAGATAGGTCTGAAGAACTTGAAGACTCCTTGGGAAATGGGGTGAAGAGGGTAGAGTCCAATGAGTTAGATACCGTTGTTGTTCAGCGGCGGTCAATAAGAATGGTAAGGGATGTAAAAAAGGGTGAGGAGTTAAAATTAGGAGATATAGAGTTTCTGAGGCCGTGCCCCACAGACGCTATCAGTCCGCAAAACTACGAAGTAGTACTGGGCCGAAAACTGAACCTAGATCGTGACAGAGGAGACTATTTGAGACTGTCCGACATTTGAGTTTTCATTGTAATCGTAAGATCTTAAAATTTCCGAATAGCTTTTAAATATGTTGAACCAACCTCTAGTCATGGAAGTTGATCTTTATAATCAAGCATTTCGCGATGCCGCAAGTCCTAAAACTTGATTTTATAGGATCCGATAGAACAGTTTTAAACGATAGACTTTATCCATTATTAGGATCGTTGTTGCTTTGATGACTAAAATGAAAATACAAAATACTGCTAGGAATAAAGCCCTCTCAATCATGGACTTAAAGCTAGTTGAAAACTTATAATTAGAACATGTAGGCTTAGATGACAAAGTTAAATTCTACAATAAATATTTTACTAATGCCCGGGCGGAGAAAACGGTTAGCATTTCTGCTTATGCTTATATTAATTGGAACTTGTTTTGAGATTTTAGGCATAGGAATAATTATTCCTGTAATAATTGCCGTTATGGATCCAACTTTCATTGATCAGTACCCGGAATTAGGACGCCAAGTTGCTAGTATTTTTGAGCCAACCCATCAAAATATAATTTTTTTTGGTATTGCATGCTTAGTTGGTTTTTATGTTGTCAAAACGTCGTATTTAGTATTTTTAGCTTATTGGCAGGGTTTGGTAATTTACGATATTAAAGAAGACTTAGGAAGAAGGCTTTTTACTGGTTACATGCTTAAGTCCTATGAGTTCTATCTGGATAATAATACAGCACAATTGCTCCGTAATGTTACATCTGAGGTCCACAGCATGGGTGTTGTTCTCAGAGCGGGAATGGTTCTTTTTGTTGATGGAGTAGTTACATTAGCGGTCGTAGCCTTATTGATATATGTTGAGCCGATAGGAACCTTAAGTATTTTCTTGATTTTGAGCTCAGCAGGTTTTGTTTTTCAAGCGTTCACTAAAAAACCACTTTTAAAATTTGGGAAAGCTCGTCAATTCAATGATGGTAAGCGTATTCAGCATGTGCAACAAGGGCTGTTAAGCGTGAAAGATGTCAAGGTTCTTGGGCGTGAAAGTACCTTTATTAGTTGGTTTAACAAGCATAATTCTGCTGGAATAAGAGCAGAGAGGTTTCAGTACACCTTGGCAGCTATGCCGAGGCTATTTCTTGAATTTTTAGTGGTAATCGGTCTAGCAGTACTGATCCTAATTCTTATCTTTAATGATAGGGATATTGAATCTATCTCGTTAGTTCTTGGCGTTTATGCCGTTGCCATATTTAGATTACTGCCCTCGGTGAATAGAATTTTAGGAGCTATGCAGCAGATAAGGTTTTGCCTTCCCTCCATACAAGTTATCGGCGATGAATTAGGCGCTATGGGGGATGGTGAAGCCATTATTTTAGAGAATAAATTATCAAGAAATAGAATGTCAATACCTGTATTGAGTCAGAATATTCATATTAATAGCTTATTTTTCACACATGCTGGATCAGAAAATAGCGTTTTGAGAAATATCAATATGACAATCAACGCAGGTAGTTTTATTGGGATAGTGGGTGGAAGCGGCGCAGGTAAAAGTACTCTGGTTGATCTACTTTTAGGATTATTGAAACCTGAGTCAGGTGAAATTTCTGTCGATGGATCTAACATCCATGAGGCTATTGCTGCCTGGCAGCAGCAGATAGGCTATGTCTCTCAGCATATTTATCTGACCGACGATACTATTCGTAGTAATATCGCATTCGGCGTTGACGAATCTGATATCGATGAGAACAACCTGACAAGAGCGATCGATTCGGCGCAACTAAGAGATGTCATTAATGGACTACCTGAGCGACTAGAGACGGTTATTGGGGAGCAAGGCATTAGGCTTTCCGGAGGTCAAAGACAGCGAATTGGCATTGCCAGAGCCCTTTATCACAATCCGAAGGTCTTGATCTTAGATGAGGCCACTAGTGCTTTAGATCAAGACACTGAATCTGAGGTAATGGCTACTATTTCTGCGCTTCAAGGCCAAAAGACAATTATTTTGGTAACCCACCGTCTTAAGACTTTGGCCGACTGCGATAGGATCTATCGTTTTGAAAATGGAGAGGTTGTGAGCTCAGGCACTTATAGAGAAATAATCGAATTGTAAAAAGGAAAAAGGTTAAAGTACGTCACATAGCAACAAACACTTAAAACCAATCATCCACGAGACCTGAATAACGGCCTCGAGTATGTCCGAGTGGTTGCTCAATCTGGAACTAACGTAATTAAGTTTTAAGCTCGAAATAATAAGCTCATTCTAACAATAAAAACTGGATTAATTACTATCTAGATTCCGATGTGTGAACCTATCTGCTAAATAATGGAAAGAGTAGTTGATGAACAAAAGAAATAACAAAATTTTAATTGTAATTTCGAGTGATTTGTTCGTTCGAAATTACATACTGACTGATGCTTTCTCCAAACTGGAAAGTATGTATGAATGCCATTATGTTGCTGAAGAAGGTATTACTAATCGAGAGGGACTGCTTCTTAAGCCAGGATTCAACGGGTTTTATAAAATAGAGAGTGCAGTTAAAACAAAGCATCAAAAGATTTTTGACACCTTGATGTGGGCTTATCGAGGAAGATCTAGCTCGTTTCGGTTTAGGATTCGCCGACAAATGCCTGATTTTAAGCGAGTGATAAGTGGTCCGCCGAGGAGATTGCATTTGCGATTTTTAAAGTGGACTTTTCTAAAACCCTATATGGTTATGAAGGGATTAATACTTGATGTAACATTTATCAATCGATTGTATTTGAAATGGCTGACTAGGAGTATTCATCCAAATAGTGAGTTGAATACCTACATCGATAAAAAAGATTACGATTTAGTTATTTTCCCATCATCAGCTTACGATGTTGATGGTATAGACGTGGCTTGGATTACTGAAGTTAAAAAAATGAGCAGTCTTTTTTTAATCGATAATTGGGACAATATATCAAGCAAAAGCATTCTATGGAAGAAACCCAAATTCCTTGCTGTGTGGGGTGAGCAGAGTAAGAATCATGCGATAAAAATACAAGAATTTGATAAAAATAAGATCACTCTTTTGGGTACACCTAGGTTCGATAATTATTTTAGAACTAGAGATTTAGTACTCAAAAGCCATTTTGATTTTAAGTATATTCTTTTTGTGGGTACGGCTCTCAATTTCGATGAGGAGTCCCTGCTGGATCAAATTGATGTTGTTATTGAAAATAACAAGGCAATCTGGGGCAACGTCAAAATCGTATACAGACCACATCCTTGGAGGCAGAACAATTGCCAAGTTAGAAACTCTTATGGCAAGCATGTAGTGACTGATCCGCAAATTCTTGAAGCAAAAAATAATAAGACTATAGAGACACAACCTAGACTTGAATATTACTCAGGCCTATTACAAAACGCGGAGTTCGTAATGGGAGGTCTCACATCAATGTTGATAGAGAGTCTAATTTTCAGAAAGCAATTTTTAGCCTTTGTTCACGATGACGATAAGTATATTTCGAACATGAGAAATGCATGGGACCATTTTGAACATTTTCAAGGGCTTGAAAATGTGGAGGCGATGAGTTTCAGTCGCGACAACAGTGACATTGAAAAATCAATGTTGGACTGTTGGTCTAAGCGAGATTTGATAGAAGCGGAAACGTATGATGAAGAGCGTATGGCTTATCTATATGATGATGGAGAAAGATATGCAGACAGACTTCTTTCACTCGTCAGTAATATTTTGGATTAAATTTTGAAGAGATCATATAAAAAAATAAAGATAAGGGAGATTCTCAATAGATGAATTTCCATAACTATAAAGATCATCGAAGCGCCATCGACAAGCAGTATGGCAGATACTATAAGGATTATCCTTTCGCATTTTTTCTACTGGATTATATAGTTCAATTAAAAGTTCATAAGCAGTTTGATGGCCATTGGGTTTCGGATGACTGGGACCTATTTCGATACACTAATTCAGTTTTAAAGCGAGATTTATCAACCCGAGTCTACTGCTGTTATATCCGATTTGCTTCTTTTTTTCTTAGGCCATTTAGAAAAAAATTTACACTCCATACATGTTTTGATGACGAGAAATTTCCTGGCCTAAATAAAATCATTAAAAAAGTCGCAGATGAAAACGATTGGAATATTTCCTTGCAACCGACAGGAGATACCAGCTTATGGGATTTGCTCTCACTGAAAAGTATTTCGCCCTATCGTTGTTTTATAACTAATAAAACAAAATTTTTATTTTCTAAGTTTGCCACTAGTGACGAAGATGAATGGCACAGGCTGCTCAATGACGGCCCATTCATGAGTCGTCTTAACGTATCTGTGAAATCTGATGTCGTTTTTACGTCAAAATTAGTAAAGCGACTCGGTATTGATATTTTCATAAACACCGGTGATTCATCAGGGAATGCAAGAGTGTTGATAGAATCGGCAAAATATGTCGAATCTAAAACAGTTTCTATAGCTCATGGTTATTTTGCAGAAGAGGCTCTTTTGGGGGTCGCACCTGTCCGATCAGATAAGCTGATTCTTTGGACAGAAAAGCAGGTAAATGATATGTCTAAAGTTATAAGTCCAGAAGAAGTTCAAAAGCTATCTTATGTTGGATTTCCGAAAGACTTTGGCTCTATAGATTTAGTAAATGATCAAGACGTGGTTTTAATTTTAATGGGCCTTATTCGAGGTATTGTTGAAAATAAACGCTCACGTTTAATATTTTTAGAGGTTATCGATGCACTGAGAAAAGTATCACCACAAGTCTTGCTAAGGTTACATCCCAATGAAAGACAAGGCGTGCCTTTAATAGATAAATTTGTCTCTGAGGCTAAATTAAATGTCTCTAAAGGAGATTTAAGGTCCGATATCGCGGCCGCAAGCTATATTGTTGGTGCAAATACCTCGACTTTAGTAGAGGCGGTAGCCTCAGGACGTAAAGTATATGAAATCGAAGAATTGGCAGTCCCAGTTTTAAGCTTTGAAGGGACGGTTAAAATAAAGACTAATGCGATTTATGCAATTGATCGAGTTTTTGACGGTTCTTTTGCGAACGGCCGCTTGGGGTTTGATGAACAACAAGTTAGTAAAAACCTCACAGCGCTATTCTTGTCATTGAAGAAATCTCGAGGCAATTAATCGTGCGTTTGCTATCATGCACCCCGCGAGTAACGCTGATTGTCTTGATTATCTGACTCGACACCGTGATATCAGTAATAAACTTTTAAAATCGTAATCTAATAATGAGGTATAAAAATGGAAGAACTGGATTTAATTTCAAATCTATCTATGAGCAGTGCTCCTGATGTGAGTATTTTTTTGACAACGGTAAATTTTATATTGTGCGTAGGCGTGTCCTTTTTAGTGAGAGCTTTTTATATAAAGTACTCGGTTTCACTTACAGGAAAGCATCATATTGGAGTGGTAATTCCAGTGCTCTCGTGCATTGTATTTCTTATTATAATGGTAGTTAAATCATCTCTAGCTCTTTCACTAGGCTTGGTTGGAGCTCTTTCTATAGTGCGGTTTAGAACTCCCATCAAAGAGCCCGAAGAATTGGTGTATTTATTTTTAGCTATCGCTGTTGGTTTGGGATTTGCTGCCGGTCATACTTTTTTGACGACATCTTTAAGTACTGCCATTTTAGCGATAATTTATTTTTGGTTGTCTAATAAGTCGGTTGGGAAAAACAGTGAATATAACTTGGTCGTCAACTGGAAAGATAGTGAAGTATCTTTTGGTGAAATTTCTGACGCTTTAGAGAGTACATTTGAGCATCTCAAGCTGATTCGTCTTGATCGAGGTCCTGATGCGAGCACTGCAGTGCTATTAGCGATACCCCAAAAAGATGTTGCTTTGGACGCCATTATTGGGAAGATCCATGACTTGGATGCGAATGCGGATGTTTCCTTCTATGAGGCGAAAACAAACTGGTAAGAATGTGCCTATTAGTAGGTACTAACTAGTTGTCTCGGTGCTGTTCTAAATTTCTCTCAACTGTATACATAGGATGTGGTGAGATGTTGGTCAAATGATAATCAAAAGTAAAAGTTACAAAATACTCCTTTATGGAATTTTGTTAACGGCTGCCGCGCTATTTGCTGTGACGGATGAGAAAACATTTATGGTAGCTAGTCATGACACTTATGAAAACTATATGTCTATGGATCCTGGGTACTCATCTGCCCGCAATCTTTCGGATTCAGGAGGGTATTCTGACTATCAAAATATATTTTTGAA
>MDTF01018381.1_pt1 | contig 20644 bp, 4 predicted proteins | sample 811191 | NCBI WGS metagenome assembly MDTF01 (sample SAMN05326649, study PRJNA326480) | marine metagenome | isolation source: seawater | place: Southern Ocean | collected 2011
CGTTTTTTTTTTCAAATCTTCCTTTTTTACAAAACTAAAAAGATAAATTATTACCAACGTAAACAACAGGTTCAAACGAGCCTAACACAAACACATTCAATCATTCCATCTGCTCTCTAAGTTCAAGTAGCGGAAGTCCAAACATCAGAACATATCAATTAGCAATATAATTTCTGTTGTAAAATATTCCTCTCCAAACACACATTACATACACAAAAACAAAAAAACGGAGCTCAGCAACAACCATGGAATCCAACAAACTTGTGTCCTCTCCTTTTCGACAGAGATCACGTCAAGATGAACAAGAAAGCACCAAGAAAACCAAATCAAAAGATATGATGACACTTCCAGGACAACAAAGCAGAATGCTACCCAACCTTTTACCATCGTTAAATGTCAAAACACCAATACCACGCGGAAAAAGAAGAAGCAGTTCACAAAATAAACTCAACGCTTCTACTTCTTCGACAACTCTCAACAACACAACCACAGACCCACGACTGGAACGTTCTTCGAATACTTCGACGTTTAAATCATCTTCTCCCATGCCCCCAACTGCTGCAAGAACGCATCGTCTTTTATCTGTCACTTCTGAACCTACATTACATCTTACTGCGACGGGTTTTGATGGTAGTGCAAGTCTTAAAAAACCCTCAAAAATTGCTTTTGATGGTGGATTTTCAGCTGATTATTCAAAACTTCCCTACCTTGTAACAGGCGATGATGCTGTTGCATACTTTGCAAAAAATAATGACCAAACACCACTGAAATTTGTACAATTAAATCGTGCATCTGATTGGAACAAAGGTAAAAATTGGAAACCGTACGATTTACGAGTTGTTCAAGATGGTGAGACAGTTGACAAAGAATATTTTGTTTTCTCTTCCAAAGGAGTAATGAGATTTGTTCACGATGCTGCACAACAAAAAGTTGCGAAATTAAACCGAGAAGTCGTTCCAACTGAAACCCTTACACTTGCAAGATTTCTTTTTGAAAGTACAATTTTTGGTATGCTTCGACATCGTACTACGTTCAAAAATTATTTAATATGGAAAATGATGAGAGCTTGGAAAAATAGTGTAAGATTTGCACAGTTCTGTAGAACACGTGAAAGAATCAACAAAAAATTGTTTTGTCTTAAAGATATTTATCGACCAGTCTATTTGTTGGCAGGAAGTATCATGGCACGTTATGCAGAAAGAGTTGGCAGTATGTTTGATAGTTCTTTAAAACGTACCATGACTGTTTCTTCCTTTACAACTATACATACTCAACACACTGAACATGCATCGAATGAATTGGATGAAGCATGCATGGAAATTAACAAAGAAGCAGAGGGTTTACCAGCTGTATTAGAAGCGAAACTGCTTTCTCTACACAAAGCATTGGATGACGATGATCCATATAAAAAAGTTGTTGCAAGTATGTTAGAACAACGTCTTCAAAGAGAAGCGTTGCTGGCTAATATTTCATCTACAAAAGTAGATCAAAAAAGACTTGGTGATTTTTTACGTATGATTGATTTTTTAATGGTAGAATCATTGTTTATGTTTGCTAGAACATCTTACGCTGGGTTTCAAAAACTTTGTGCTGAACCTCCAGCATCTATGCGTCAAGGTGTGTTTTCTACAGCCTTAAGATTACAAGTGAATCCAAATGCTTTGGAAACTGCTGAACCGGAACAACGTGTCAGAGTAATATTTAATCCAACTTCAGCAGCTATGAATGCAGGATTGGACGAAGCATTTGATGCATCCCTTGCTATGGCAGATAATATGCAACGAGTCATGCTTCCTATTCACATGCAAGCAAGTGATGGACCAGGCTCCTTAGCTGCTCTTGATAACGAGTTATGTAGAGCACGTGCACAAACCAGAAGTACTGTTGTGGAACATTTTAACGAAGCTGCAGAATATGCTACTAGCTTTGACAAATACAAATCTACTTTTGCATATGCTGATGCATTTGACGAAGAACAATTTATGGAAGAAACACGAGATCTCACGTACGAAGAACTGTCCGAACGACTTCAATTAGTGAATGGATGGGTTGTTGATGTGAGTAAAATGAGAGCAGAAAAAGCAATCGGACAATTATTACTTGTCGAGTCTCGAGGTTTGAAAGAACAATTAACTATGTTATTAGAGGAGCCATTAGCAGTAATGAAAGATAAAATTGTGGAAGCAGGACGTATCAAATGCAGTGAATTAATCGATCAGTTCAATACATGTAATACAAATATGATGATTGTAGATACAAATGATGGAAATGCTGGTGATAGTGGTGGCGGAAGTGGAGGTGGATCTCCAAAATCGGGAGATGGAGCAGGAAATTCTGGATCACCTCGTGAAGTTAGTGCTGATTTGCAAGATCAAGCAACCTATATTGAAAATTTGAACATAGCAGAACAAGCGCGCAGTCATTTAATGAACGATGTCGATATTGTGCATACTATTTACAAAACATTAGCTGATTTTGGTGTTAAAGTACCTATTGAAGATCAAACTGCAATGGATGATTTAGACGAATCTGTAGTTAAATTCGATCAGACTATTATTTTAGCACATCACTACGTAAAAGATCAAAAGAAAGCTTCTCAGAATCGTCTCGGAGATGTTATATCAACATTGGAAAAACACTGCAAAGAATTAATGTCTCAGTTGACTAAACCTCCCTATTCAGATGCAGAAATGCATCCTTCAGATGTTATGGAATCATTGGCTGAAATTCAAATACAAGTCAAACGAACGGAAGAAAAAACACATCAAGCTCAAAAAATGAGTGAACTGTTTAGCGGGGAAGAATACACTAGTGGTCCTCTGTCATCATTAAATATGGTATTTGACCAACGCAATACACTGTGGACAGCGTACAGCGTGTGGCAAAACCATTGGGATGAATGGTTAGATGCAGATCTTTCCAAACTTATGGTTCCGGAACGTAGTGGAACTGATTTGACCGGCGCAAAATTAGAAACTTCGATTGATGAAACATTTGCACAAGCAAATCAATTGAATAAAAAAATGAAAAACGATCCAGTAGTAGCAAAATTTATTGAAAAAGTGACAGATGCACGTAAAAATGCTGAAATGATTGTACAACTTGGACACGAGTCATTATTACCACGCCATTGGATTAATATTTATGAAACGTTAGGTCTTACTTTCAATGAAAGCAAACCAACTATTGTTACTTTAAGAACACTAAATAATAATGGTGTATTTGAACCTAAACATTTAGATGATTTAGATGAGATTTGTGGAACTGCGGGTAAAGAATTCTCTTTGTTAAGAGGTATGGATATGATGGAAGCTGAATGGGCTGCTATGGAATATACACTACAAGCTTATAAAGAAACGGGTACAGTGATATTACAAGGACAAGGAGCTATCGAAGAAGTACTTGACGATCAAATTGTTCGAACTCAAGCAATGCGTGGATCTAGATTTATTGGTCCTTTCAAACCTAGAATTGAAGCATGGGAAATTAAGCTTCGCCTTCTTGAAGATATTATGACAAATTGGCAAAAAACTCAAAATGTATGGTTATATCTTGAACCTATTTTTTCATCTCCAGATATTCGTAAACAAATGCCTGGAGAAGCTAAACGATTTAAAATTGTTGATAGATCTTGGAGAGAAATTATGGAAGCTACCAAAGAAGATCCCGCTGTCTTGTCTATTACTGATCGCGAAGGAGTATTGGAACAATTTATTAAATCAAATGCACTTTTAGATGAGATTCAAAAAGGATTGGCGGATTATTTAAACAAAAAACGTATTTTCTTTCCACGTTTCTTTTTTTTGTCGAACGATGAATTATTAGAAATTTTGTCAGAAACAAAAGATCCACGAAAAGTTCAACCTCATTTAAAAAAATGTTTTGAAGGTATTGTAAGAGTCAAATTTAGAGGTGCTGAAAAATATGACATATTACAAATGATTTCTGCGGAAAAGGAAGCCGTCAATTTAATTTACGAACCAGTTGGAGAAGAAATGATTAATCCAGACGATGCACATGGTTGCGTTGAAATTTGGTTAGATCGTCTTCAGACAGTTATGCGTAAATCAATTGCACATATATTTGATTGTGCATATACAGATTATGCAAAATGGGAAGCAGAAGACAAGCGTACACATTGGTTAACACTGTGGCCAGGCCAATTGGTATTAGGAGTTTCACAGACGTACTGGACCATGGGTGTAGAAAAAGCATTGCGTGGTTCCAAAGATGATTTGAAAAACTATTGTGATCTTCTTCAAAAATATATTACAGATATTGTTGAAATGGTACGTTCACCTAAAGTAACAAAATTAGTCAAAAAAACAGTCAGTCCTTTAGTTGTACTGGACAAACATAGTCTTGATAGTACTTTAAAATTACTGAATGGAAATGTAACCAAAGGAACCGATTTTGTGTGGCTATCACAAATGAGATATTATTACCATGAAGGCGGTGCATCTGCACAATCAGGAAAACCTGAAAGTGTCGAAGTTAAAATTATTAATGCTGTACGTCTTTATGCATATGAATACTTGGGTAATTCAATGCGTCTTGTTGTGACTCCATTGACCGATCGATGTTATCGTACATTAATGACAGCAATTCACTTAGATTACGGTGGTGCTCCAGCTGGTCCAGCAGGCACAGGTAAAACAGAAACAGTGAAAGATTTAGGTAAAGCTTGTGCAATTCAATGTGTTGTCTACAATTGCTCTGATTCTCTCGATTACAAAGCTATGGGTAAATTTTTCAAAGGTTTAGCAGGAACAGGTGCTTGGTCATGTTTCGATGAGTTTAATCGTATTACACTTGAAGTATTGTCCGTTGTCGCGCAACAAATTTTAACAATTATTAGTGCCAAGAAAGCATTAAAAGATCGTTTTGATTTTGAAGGTGAAAATATTCAACTTCGAAGAACTTGTAACGTTTTTGTGACAATGAATCCTGGTTATGCAGGTCGCCAGGAACTTCCTGATAATTTAAAGGCACTTTGTCGGAATGTAGCTATGATGGTTCCCGATTATGCTATGATTGGAGAAATTATTTTGTATTCTATGGGATATTATGAAGGTAAATCAATGGCAACAAAAGTTGTTCTTACATATAAATTATGTTCAGAACAACTTTCCAATCAAAAACATTATGATTACGGTATGCGTGCCGTTGTAGCAGTCCTTTTGACAATGGGAAATTTGAAACGTAAATTTCCCGACACAGACGAATCAATCTTGTGTTTGCGTGGTATTGTCGATGTGAATCAACCTAAATTTTTGTCATTTGATTTACCATTGTTTGAAGGTATTGTAGGTGATTTGTTTCCTGGAATTACATTACCAGAAGTTGATAGAGCTGAAATGTCTGCTGTACTTATGGAAAATATTGCAGAAGCTGGACTTCAACCTACTGAATATTTTAGTGGTAAAGTTTACGAAATTTATGAAATGATGTGTGTCAGACACGGATTTATGGTAGTTGGACAACCGTTCGGTGGTAAAACAAATGCGTTGAAAATGCTTGCAAAAACATTAACTGGTTTACATGCTAAATATCCGGAAGATGGCAAATGGAACGATACGATATATACAATTATTAATCCGAAATCAATTACTATGGATCAGTTGTACGGTGGTTTTGATCCAGTCAGTCACGAATGGTCAGATGGTGTATTAGCTATTTCGTACCGGAATTACGCAGCGGAGCCTCCTAAAGTTGGTAAAACAGAAGATCTTAAATGGGTCTGGTTTGATGGACCTGTCGATGCCATTTGGATTGAAAATATGAATACAGTGTTGGACAACAACAAAAAATTATGTTTAATGAGTGGTGAAATGATGGCTATGAGTGATACGATGAGTATGATTTTTGAACCTATGGATTTAGAAGTTGCCAGTCCTGCTACAGTCAGTCGTGTTGGTGTCATTTTTCTGGAACCACATCGTATGGGTTGGCAACCATGTCTTACATCATGGTTGGATAAGTATGGTGAAATAGAAGTTTCAACGATAGAGATTGAAGAAACTGAACCAAACGATGCAACAAATAACGGTACAGATGATACAAAAATAACAGAAGATGGTAAAACTGCTGATACCGACAATGTTGAGATTAAAGAAAAAGAAAACAAACTTGATGTGGAAGAAGACGAACGACCATTTGTTCTTACAAAAGATCAGTGTAAACTTATTAACAAATTAATGGGTTGGCTAATTGATCCAACAATGTCATTTTTACGAAAAGGATGCAAACAAGTCGTCAATTGTTTAGACCAACAACTTGCAATTGGATGCATGCGACTAATGGAAAGTATGTTTTCTGAAATAATGTACAAAGATGAATCGTTGAAAAAGAAAAAATCTTCTGATGCTGAAACTGTTGCAATTACCAATGAGAACATTGAATGTGCATTTCTTTTTAGTCTTGTATGGTCGGTCGGTGCTGTGACGGACGGAGAAGGACGTGATGCCTTTAATGGTTTTCTACAAGAATTTATGCAAGACGCTAAAATTATTGATCGTCCAGAATTAAAAGGAGTCAATACATTGTTGTTACTTTTAGATTGGAAAAATCCACTGGATGGAAAATATGAATGGAAGAATCCAATGCCATTAAATGTAGATGGTGAAATCAAGTCATTGTACGATTTTTGTTACGATTACAAAACAAACGTCTGGGTAACATGGCAAGACAAACTTCCTACCACTGAAATTCCTCAAGAAGCAGAATTTAGTAGTATTGTTGTGCCCAACTTAGTTACAGCTCAACTTGGTGTAATATTAGATTTATTAGTACGACATGCATTTCCAACACTTGTAGTCGGTCCAACAGGTACTGGTAAATCTGTATTTATTAAACAAGTGATTTCACACCATCTCGATCAAAATATTTATAAATCAATTGCAACATCTTTCACTGCTAAATCAACAGCTAACGATACTCAAAATGTAGTTGACATGGCTTTGGATAAGAGGCGTCGTGGGGTGTACGGACCAGCATTTGGCTGCAAAGCTGTTGTTTTTGTTGATGATTTCAATTTGCCTGAAGTGGAAGAATATGGTGCACAACCACCCGTAGAATTAATTCGTCAAATGGTAGATAATGGTGGATGGTATGATTTAGCAGAAATGGATTTTCATCAACTTGTTGATACCCAATTAATTTGTGCTATGGGACCACCAGGCATGGGTGCGAACGATATTACACCTCGTATGATGCGTCATTTCAGTGCTATTTGTATTACTACTTTTGATAGTACAACTATAACTCAAATCTACCAAGCAATTATGTCATGGTATATGGGTGCTGTCGGACACAGTGCAGAAATTAGCGAAATGGGTTCAATTTTAATCGAAGCTACAGTCGCAGTTTATCAGAGTTCAATGAAAGTACTGTTACCAACACCACAAAAAAGTCACTACACATTTAATCTTCGCGATTTTTCACGTATTATTCAAGGCATTACACTGTTACGACCGTACGAAGGTTTAACAAAAGAATCAATGGCAAGATTATGGGTTCATGAATCGTCACGTGTTATCATGGATCGTCTCCAAGACGAATCTGACAAAGATTGGTTTTTAGGAAATGTTGGTGAGATTGCTGCTGAAAAATTTGGTTTGAATTTAGATGAATTGATTGGTCAGCTTCACCCAACAGGAGAAGGAAAAGGAGACATGTCGGCCCATCGACGTTTGTTCTTTGGTAATTTCAAAGGAGATGCAGGAGATGAAGATGACCCAGCTCCGTATTTAGAATTGGCAGAAGTCGACGAATTAGTGCCAATGATTGAAAATAAACTTGAAAATTATAATTTAGAAATGAAAAACGGTATGGATTTAGTCATATTTGTATTTGCAGTCGAACACGTGTCTCGTGTGTCGCGTGTTTTGGCCATGCCGGGTGGAAATGCTTTGTTGGTGGGAGTTGGTGGAAGTGGAAGACAGTCTTTGACACGATTGGCTGCGTATATGGGTGGCCATAAAGTGAAACAAATTGCTTTGTCAAAAAATTATACATTTACTGAATGGCGTGAAGACGTTTGTGCCGTGCTTCATCAAGCTGGTACAGGAAAAACTCAAATGGTATTTCTGTTGAGTGATACCCAAATTAAAGAAGAAGCATACGTAGAAGATATTAATTCAATGCTTAATACAGGTCAAGTACCCAATGTTTTTGAAGTCGATGAAAAAGTTGCAATTATTGACGAAATGAGAAAAATATTAAAAAATGCGAATGATCCAAAATTACCAACAATGTCCAATGAACAAATTTTTGATCGCTATGTACAAAGAACACGGGACCGTCTTCATATTGTACTCGCCTTTTCTCCCATTGGTGATAGTTTCCGTGAACGTTTGCGTAAATTTCCTGCTATTATTAATTGTTGTACAATTGATTGGTTTTTTGCATGGCCAAAAGATGCTCTTTTGTCGGTAGCTACATATTTTTTGAATGATATTGAAATGGATGCACAAATTAGAACAGAAGTTGTTGTTGCATGTCAATTTATGCACGACAGTGTTCGTGTATTGTCTGAAAAATTTGCAACAGAACTGAAACGAATTAATTATGTGACACCTACATCTTATCTTGAATTAATTAAATGTTTCAAAGATAATTTGTCCAAATGTCGTAAAAAAGTTGGTGACAAACGTGAGCGTTATTCGACTGGTTTAGAAAAATTGGCATCGGCTGCTTCTCAAGTCAGTGGAATGCAAGAAGAACTCACTGCCAAGCTTCCAATTCTTGCTATTGCAAAGACAGATACGGATGCATTGATGAAAACGATTCAAGAAAAACTTCCAACTGTTCAAACAATGAAGAAAACAGTAACTGCAGAAGCATCTGAAGTTCAAATCGTTGCTGATGCTACCGCTAAAATGGCTGCCGAATGTCAAGCGGATTTAGCAGAAGCTATTCCTTTGTTAGCTGGTGCTATCAAAGCGTTAAATACTTTAAAAAGTTCAGACATTACCGAAGTGAAAGCAATGAAAACACCACCCGGTGGTGTTGTTTTGACAATGCATGCTATTTGTGTCATGATGAAAGTTAAACCAGATAAAATTAAAGATCCAGAAGGAGGTAATAAAAAAATTGACGATTATTGGGGTCCTTCCAAAAAACATTTGTTAGGTGATAGTAAATTTTTACAACGACTCAAAGATTACGACAAAGATAATATTCCTGTCAAAACAATGAAAGTGATACGCAAAAAATTTACTAGCAATCCTGCATTTGAACCAGCAAAAATTAAAACAGCTTCGGTTGCAGCACATGGATTATGTTTGTGGGTACGAGCAATGGAGGCCTACGATCGTGTTGCTAAAGTTGTAGAACCAAAAAAAATTAAATTGAAAAAGACACAGGCTGAACTTGTAGTAACATTGGCAGCACTGGAAGAGAAGAAAACGGCATTGAAAGCGGTTGAAGACGAACTTACTGCACTTGAAACTGCATTTAATGAAGCCACCGCTCGCAAGGAACAACTTGAAGAAGATGTTGATTTGTGTGAGAAAAAATTAATACGTGCCAAACAATTGATAGATGGTTTAGGTGGAGAACAGTCACGTTGGACTCAAAACGTAGTCACACTGAGTGATCAATACATTAACGTCACGGGTAATGTGGTTGTATCAGCAGGTTTAATTGCATATCTAGGTGCATTCACATCTGAATACAGAAATATGGCAGTCAGAAAATGGGTCAAGTTGTGCAAGCAACGAAATATTCCATGTTCTAACAATCCATCTTTAGTTCACACCTTGGGAGAACCCACTGTAATTCGACAATGGAATGTGGAAGGTCTTCCAACCGATGCATTTTCAGTTGATAACGGTATTGTTGTCTTTAATTCAAGACGATGGCCTTTAATGATTGACCCACAAGGTCAAGCAAACAAATGGATTCGTCGTACTGAAAAAGATAATAAAATTAAAGTGGTTAAAATGACACAAGCTAAATATATGAGAACAATCGAAAACGGTGTTCAATTCGGTCTTCCAATTCTTTTAGAAAACGTTGGTGAAAGTTTAGATCCAACACTTGAACCGTTGCTTCAAAAAGCTGTCTTTAAACAAGGAGGTGTTATGTGTATTGTGCTAGGGGACAGTACCGTCGAATATTCAGATCAATTTCGATTTTATATTACTACTAAATTAACTAATCCACACTATCTTCCAGAAGTTGCAGTCAAAGTAACCTTATTAAATTTTATGATTACACCTGCTGGTTTACAAGATCAACTTTTAGCAACTGTTGTCTTTGAAGAACGACCCGAACTAGCCAAAGAGAAAGAGAGATTGATCATCGAAGGTGCAGAGAATGCTGCTACGCTAAAGGAAATTGAAGACGAAATTTTAACTATTCTTTCTGCTTCAGAAGGTAATATTTTGGAAGATGCGTCAGCGGTCCAAGCTTTAAATTCTTCAAAGGAAATTTCAGCTGATATCAAAGAAAAACAAGCAATTGCTGAAAAAACAGAGAAAGAAATTGACGAAGTAAGAAAAGGGTACATTCCTGTGGCATACCACAGTCAAGTACTGTATTTTTGTATTGCAGATTTAGCCAACATTGAACCTACGTATGAATATGCGCTTGATTGGTTTACTAATTTATTTATTAGTGCAATTCAAGATAGTGAAGCTTCCGAAGATATTACAAAAAGATTGGAAATTTTAAGAGAGTTCTTTACTTATTCGTTGTACGTTAACATTTGTCGTTCTTTGCTTGAAAAAGACAAGTTGTTGTTTTCGTTTTTACTTACAGTACGTATTCAAATGGGTGCTGGCAAAATTGATATGGAACAATGGTACTTTTTATTGACAGGTGGTGTTGTCGTAGAAAACGAACATCCTAAAATTCCAGAATGGATGAGTGAAAATAAATGGGCAGAACTTTGTCGTCTATCTGATCTGGCAGCATTTTCAGGATTGCGGCAGTCATTTGATGACCCAGACTCATTGGCTATTTGGACAAAGGTCTACGAGTCTGCTGATGCTCACAAAGCAGCATTTCCAGGAGAATGGGAAACAAAACTTAGTCTATTTTCTAAAATTTTAGTTTTGAGATCAATTCGACCAGATAAAATTTGTTTAGCAGTTCAAAGATATGTTGTAGAAATACAAGGAGATAGATTTGTGAAACCACCACCTTTTATTTTAGCAGATTCGTACGTTGATTCAAATAATATAACACCACTTGTATTTATTTTGTCCGCTGGATCGGATCCAATGGCAGCAATTACTAAATTTGGAAATGATGTGGGTGCAAATCGTCAATCCATTTCCTTGGGACAAGGACAAGGAGTAAAAGCTGAAAAAATGATTGATCGTGCATATAAAGATGGTTCTTGGGTTATTCTTCAAAATTGTCATCTTGCAGAAAGTTGGATGCCCGACTTAGAAAGAATTTGCGAAACAATGGATGCTTCCAATATGCATCCTGACTTTCGATTATGGTGTACAACATATCCAAATCCAAACTTTCCTGTAACTATTTTACAAAATTCGGTAAAAATGTCTTTTGAACCGCCATCAGGTTTAAGACAAAATTTAATGGGTTCATATACCAGTGATCCAATCTCAGACGAAGACTTTTTTGCATCTGTAACTAAAATTGATGTCTTTCACAAAATGTTGTTTGGATTATGTTTTTTCCATGCAATTATACAAGAAAGAAGAGCGTTTGGAGCATTAGGATGGAACAATCCATACGAATTTAACGAATCCGATTTACGTATTAGTGTCAAACAACTTGCCATGTTTTTAGATTTGTACGAAGAGACACCCTACAAAGCATTAAATTATTGCTTTGGACGTTGTAACTATGGTGGCCGTGTTACAGATGACAAAGATGAAATTACGTTGAGTGTCATTTTGAAAGGTTATTTCAAAGAAGAAATTGCAATTGATGGAATGTTGCTGGCTGCAAATCCAGAAGATGGCACAGCAAATCCATGGGTTATTCCAACCGAAAGATCATTGGCTGGATACATTGAATTCATTGATCAATTACCATTAGAAGTCTCACCTGATGTGTTTGGGTTGCATCCAAATGCTTCAATGACTAAAGATCAAAAGAATACGACTGAACTTTTTGAATCCATTCTATTGACAGAAGGTGGGGGTGGAGGTGGAGGAGGAGATGGAGGAGACGACGAAGACGAAGAAGAGAATGCGAATAAAAAGAAAGAAAAAACACAAGATGAAATCGCTTTTGATATTGCTGCATCAACATTTGAAAAGATTCCACCAGTATTTGATATGGAATTTGCAGGTCTCCGATATCCCACAAAATGGGACGAAAGTATGAATACGGTATTAACACAAGAATTAGAAAGATTTAATACACTTAATGAAGTAATTAAAGATTCCTTGATGTCATTCAAATTGGCGGTAAAAGGTGAAGTTGTAATGACCAGCGCTCTGGAAGCACTTGGAAATTCACTTTTCTTTTCTAAAATTCCATCTATTTGGGACGCAGCAAGTTACCCATCACTCAAACCATTAGCTGCATATGTAGCTGACTTTTTGAGACGTCTCGAATTTTTAGATGATTGGTTGAATGATAAACCACCACCAACATTTTGGATATCAGGATTTTATTTTACGCAAGCCTTTTTAACAGGTCAATTACAAAATTTTTCACGTCGACATACAGAACCAATTGATAACGTTGGTTTTGATTTTAATGTACTTGAAAATTCATGGGAAGCATACCCAACTGGTCCAGATGATGGAGCCTTTGTATATGGATTGTATTTTGATGGTGCACAATGGGACGCACCGAACAATACAGTTGCTGATCCGGAACCAAAAATTTTGTAAGTTTTTTTTGATCTAAAATCTTATGTGTTATCTTTTCTTGTTGTCTATAATCTATAAACTAACCAATTCTTTTTCTGCTTTGTACTTATTTTGTCGATTTTATTACTTCTTCTACCACCATTAATAGATTTTCCGTATGTCCAGCAATTCATCTTCAACCCAAACGTTCACAAGATATTCTTGATTTCCCATCATATCATGCTCCATGTTACAAGACCTCAGAAAGAAGAGGAATGTTATCTACTACAGGTCACTCGACTAATTTTGTAATGTTTTTAGAAATTCCATCAAATTTACCTAACGACTTTTGGACCAAAAGAGGTGTTGCATTATTGACACAGTTGGATTAAAAAATTAAGAAGGAATGAACAAATAAAGAAGGATAAAAGAATAGAGACATGTTCTTGTTTATTTCAAAAAAAAACTAAGACTAAGACTCAATTAATAATTAAGACCTTTTAAAATAATAAAAAACTACTCGTAATCTCAAATGACAAGATACGCTACAAGAAAGAGACAAAAGATCAGATAGATAGATGGTAATACCATGGTATATATATAATATATACCTACACGTATAAAGATAAAATAAATAGATAAAAAGAAATGATTATTTATATTTACACCACATGGTACCGATGGTACCTTCTAGGTATACCTTTACGTAGCAAAAGAATAAGTAAGTAGACTCAATCCGATAATATAGCTAGCAACTTTTTACAAGTTTTTGATGGGATCAACTGTCACTTGTTTAATTGCATTTGCACAACACACCATTTTAACTACTAAAAGAACAATAACAACGATCCATATAGCAATTAATGCCATAAAATAATGTTCGTGAGGCAATGAACATTGTTTAGCTTGCATGTTTCCATCTGTTTGAAAAGTAACCAGAAAATATTTTGGATCTGGACGCATTCTCCATGAAAATGTAGGTATAGTTAATTCATTTGATTTAGAATTGTGTTTGAATCGACAAACACTGTGCAAATGTCCCGATAATATATTTGTTGGAGTCCATTGGTCAAGGATTCGTTGCGTATACGCTTGATTCACTACATCGTCGTCCACAATTAATTGTTGTTGTCTTGAATAAAATGTAACACCACCTTTTTTTGGATCTTGCATTCGTTCTATACCACAATGTAAATCATTTTTTCGATACAAAGGTTGATGCGTCATCAGTACATCAACATGTTTACCAGTTGCAAGCATTGCATCAATTTCATCGCGTTGGTTGCGTCCTCCTGGTGTTTTAATAGCATCGGGATGCAATGCCATTGAATTAATTCTGGCAAATGTTAAATTACCTATTTGAAAAAATCCGTTCGGTGAATTGTGATCCCGTTCAAAAGTAGATAGACGAAGATCATTGAGATAGCGCCATCCAATGTCATGGTTGCCCACTACCGTGTAATGTGGCAGCGTTGGTGTTGATAAGAGTGATGACGCTGAAGATTTAATGTGGATAGGGATGTTAGATTGAACATTTTTCATTGAATTTGTTTTGCTTTTACGAAAAAAGATTGCTTTGGTTCGAGCAATGTATGAATTGTATTGATTCTTGTTGGCACGCTTGCCTTCATCTAACACATCGCCAATGTTGAGTACAAGATCTGGTTGAAAAATTGAATTAATGAAAGAGAATTGTTTTTGAAGCCAAAAATCAGTCCAAACAATATCAATCAAAGATCTTTTTCTTTGTCCGAGAAGATGCGCGTCGCTGATAACTAATGCACGATGATGGGTAGCGCGATCATTTGTTAAAGGCCATTTGCAACAGCAAATGGATATAAAATGTAGTCCACCGAGAGGTACAGTAATGATGAAAGCTAGAAGAAAAGTTATCAAAAGAATAGGATAATTCATCATCACACTCCAAACGAATAACACATATCGTATACCTTATATTTTTGGCTGCTTCATTGTTTTTGTATAGAAATAATAATTGACAAAGTTGTAATGTCGTATACGCTAGTTGTACACTAATGTTTGTGCATAAGACATATTTTATTTGCTTTTTTTGCAATTTGGTGAGAAGTGTCAAATAATAAATTTCTCGAGATACCAATGTCAATTTACCAGGATCGGTTTGAATGAAATAGATCTACATCATCAATGATATTATTTTTCCTTTTACCACTGACAACATCATCTCTGTATACAACATTCAATCCACCACTTGTCCATCCACGTGGTCGACATCTTACCGAATGCGCCGAATATGCAAAAACATCAATAGGAGATTTGTCGATTGATGTGGATGATCAACGTCAATATTTTGCTTTATCACAGTTACAGACAGTTACAGACACGAAGCGAATGGCACGATATTTTACTTCTTCCTTTTTTATAAATCGATGGGATTCTCTTGCTGAAACAAAATTACAACATGAACTGTATTCACGATCCTCGGTGTCTGATCCACCACATCGTTGGTCGTCATCATCATCTTATACTTCCACGTGCAATATTCAAAGAGACCCAAGCACTCCAAACAATTCAAGGAAAAAAAAACTGACCTTAATCTATCAAATGAACTATTCATCACCATTTAATCACCGCGAATGGATAGATGAAATATTAGGAGGTCCTAATATTTCAATCGATCATCAAATAATTTGGGACGGACGTTTTCAAGTATTAAAAGATCATGCTATTATAATATATCACACGAAATCGTGTGAGAAATCAAACAAACCATTGTTAAATTATTTAAAACAATACGATCGGCTACATTTAGCTTATGGTCTCATTCACTTGCACGACGAAAGAATAGATGGCTGTAGATCGCATTATCCAATGGCAAGATTCGTGTTACGTAACAACATGCATCCTTCTATGTATCACAATAAACACATATTAGAGATACCAATTGGATATTCAAATGGTGCAGGCAGAAAGCCTATGACAACATTAACACCACTGCAAGATCGAGACTATGTATGGAGTTTCATGGGTGATATAGAATCCAAACCACATCGCAAAACAACTATTTTTGCAATGCAGTCTTTGAGCGATCGCTTAAATTTGACTCATGCACAATATCATCTCACAACAACGAATATTTGGAACGATATAAAACAACTTTCTGTTGAAACGTACAGACATATCTTATCGAATTCCATTTTTGCACCTTCACCAATTGGTACTGTATACAACGATGGCAATTTACCTAATGGATTAGGAGCCATGCGCACATGGGAATGTTTAGAAAATGGTTGTCTTCCAATTATTGAAAATTTTGAATTGCATGATCCAAAATGGAAAGAACATACTAATTGGCTTTATGTTGGAAGGTACGGCGTGGAAAAAGAAATACCTCTTTTAATCGTGAATCAAAACTGGTCGAATATTAACGAAGTACTGGAACCGTACTTAAACAATCCAAAAAAATTACAAAAATTACAAACAGAAACAATGGAATGGTATAACAAGATAAAAAATCACACTCGAAATGCTGTTCTTAATTTTGTAATGAAAAGACTGTATGAAAACCGACAGTGGTACTCTGCTAAAGAGACTGGTCATTGTACAATATATTTAGATGACGCATATTATACCATGAAATGCAATGCGTTGTAGTACCTGTCCATCGTTTTAGATTTAGAAATTACTTTTTGGAAAAAATTACTACTAGATTTATTATAGGTGTACATCTTCCTACAAGTCTACCTTTACTACACGTATTTATTTATTTATACTACGCCTGGCTAATGTTTGACTACTTTTAACTCAACGTATACTGTTTTGATGCGTTACCTAAATATCGATGCCAACATTAATTCAAACTCCTCAACATCAATGCAACCATCATGTGATTCATCGTATTCTCCGAACAGATCTCTTACTTCATCGTAACTCATCGATACACCGACCTTTTCCAACATCTCTTTGAATTCACTTGTAGACAACGATCCACCACCATCAGCATCTAACATTTTAAACATTCGTCCAGCAACTTTTTCTTGTGTTTCAACACGTTCAGCATGTTCCACAACAGGTTCCATTAATGATAAGAATTCAACTAGACTTACTTCTCCATCACCATCTGCATCTAAATTTTCAATCATAAGTTTAATTTGTTTGTCTTGCATTTTTTTGTTTTCTGATTCAGGAAAGATCTAATCAGTTCAAAAAAAAATGGAAAAGAAAAAAGATAGAAGATAAAAAAAAAGTTAGTGAGACAAAAAAGCAACGCAACAAAACGTGTAATATTTCAGTTAAGAAAAAAGGACACCAACAAATAACCTTACTGCTGTAAGAAATGAAAACATTTCATCGGAAGAAATATTACCGTCACCTCCAGCATCAATAGCATGAAAAAGATCAATTAATGCTTTTTTTCTTTGTTGTGCCGTCACTTCAGCTGGACGTGTCCGACGCATTACGTCTGCCATGCTATCTTTGAGAATATCTGGTAAACCATCTCCATCAATATCATAAGCATCCACTTTACCATCATGATTCGTGTCAAATCCAACGGAATCGAAAGCACCATCACCGTTTGTATCTACCATATACGAGTCAATCAGACCATCACCATTTGTATCAATACCGAGCGTGTCGATACTACCATCACCATTTGTATCAGAACCATTTGCTTTTACTAATGCATCAAATACATTACAGTCGATAGAAGTATCATACGTATCGATCACACCATTTCCTGACTTATCAAAACCAATAGCATTAATTTTGCCAGTGTTTTTAAGATCACACAACCAAGCATCAAGGACACCATTCTTTTTGGTAGATAATCCCATTGTTCTCATCCCATTCAATTCAACAATTTTACCATGCGTTACCCAGTCCTTTACATTGTTCCATCTGTCGCCATCAAGTAAAGAACTACGACGTCTTGGAACTTGGCTCTTACTTTCCATGTGTTCTGGCGTCAACGATCGCGCACCACCTGCTATTTCGACAAATTGTTCTTCTTCTTGCATCATTACAGTTTCTCCTAAAACTTCACGTACAGCTGTTTGATCAACTGTAAAACATACCATTTTGTCTCGGACAATAATAGACGCATTACACGGTTTACGTGTAAACAAAGAGATTTTGCCAAATTCTTTACCAGCAACCAGAAGAGCTTTTACCTCTCCGTTTACAACAACATCAGCGGTTCCTTCACTAATAATATATAATTTGTCGTTTGGTTTTCCTTGTTCAACAATGATGGTACCTTTTTTATAATTATGAAGTTGACAACATTGCATTAACCTTTGTTGTTTTTGTTTGCTCAACTCAGAAAAAGTTTTACTGCCACGTGCTGCATCCAAACAGCAACCTGCTACTTTGTCAATATGTGCCATAAAGCAACTAATATTATGCAACGCTCGAAGAGCACGACGTGATTTCATGTAGCGTAAAGTAATATTAACACAATCACCACTGATTTTTTGTTCAGTCGAAGCAATACGAACTAATAGAGGAATAATAGTTGTAAGTTCAACCAACATAATGATAGGAGGAATAATACCAATTCCATATATTAAAAAAGGACCCCATATTTGAATACCGGGATAATCGTTCGACATTTCATGAAAAAATATTTGTATTCCTCCACTCAACACTACAATAAAAACACCTAAATACAGCGCTATGAGAACCATTTGAGTCCTTATATATCCAAATAATAAATTGATTCCATATTTACCCATCCAATACATATCTTCATAAGCTGTTGGTGTATGTTTGCAAAAACATCCACAACAAGATATTTCGTTCGGTTCAACTTTTATTTCACCACTGTAGTGATATTTATATAATGGTTTGTGTTCAAGGTCTAGTTGAGCTGAAATAACACCAGCTTGTGTCAATAAATCATTTTTTATTTTGTGCAAGTCCCGTGTTTGATCGAGACCACCACTTGGTACAACTGCATTCCAACCAGGATTTTCAGCTGTAGTTTTTGTTTCTTTCGATTCACTTGCTTCTTTAGTTTTTAAAAGACTTTCTCGCAAATTCATTCCTCCACCAATACCAAAACCACTAATGTTAGTGGTTTGATCAGTATTGTTGAGTGATTTTCTTCGCCAATTTTTAGCAATATTGTTTACATTGATTAAGTTGGTTACAGATGAGAAATTTCTTGCTAATCTTGTTTTCTTTCGTAAGATATGAGTTTCTGGCAAATGAAATGGATGTATTAAATGAACATAAATGTTATCAATTTTTTGATGAACAAAAAACATAATAATACAACAACAATAACATAAACCAATGGCACAAACGACTAGCAACATATTTTGCGATCCAGTAATAAGATCAACAAAATCACAACCTAGAAAGATAATGAAGATCAACCAAATTACAAACCAATTGTCCGGTGTCAATTCTACAATTTCACCGAGTCTTTCAGCCAATACTTTGACTGAATATTGAGCGAAATCAAAATCACCTTTCAATGAATGTGCAGCATTACCATTTCCTTTTAAATTGTATGCTTTAATAAAACCACGTCGAATAGCTTGGTATGCTAGAAATTCGTCGTTTTCATCATGCTCTTTCCAAGTAGCATATTGTTTTTCTCCACAAATTTTAAAAATACAGGGACAACACCTTAACATTTTTATAAAAGTTGCTCGATGATATATGCAACCTAATTTCTTGTATTCCACTTCAGTGACACTATGTTTATGAAGTACTTTTCCTAATGAGTCAGATATACAACGTTGCTCATGTTTTTCCATGCTGTTCATACGTGACATACCAATTTGAATAAGAGCGACAGATTCAGCTAAAAATAAAACCATAACACCAAACAATATCATGTGGGCTTGTTCTGTTAGTTCAATTAACGGATTTTCAGGACATCCCATTTTTTCATTCCATTCACCAGTAGTTTCGTTGCGTGGACACACGTCCTCGTCGTCTGACCACCAACCTTGGCCACTATCACAGACTAAATGATCTAATGATTTCTTTCCAACTTTTGTTGTTACAAACATAATTAATCCTATAAAACCGAGCACAGTCAATTCACCGAAAATAGATTTTAATACCGGTGTCAATACTTCTGGTACATTTTCATCCAACCATTCATGCCATTTTTCAAAACCTATACTAATAGCAACAATAGCAGTTACAACAATAATCGCAATGACAATTAATGTTTTGTCTTGTGGAAGTTGTTCATTAATTTCTTTATGGGAAAGAGATGTGTTGTTGGTGCTGTTGTGTTTGTCCCATTCTTTTTGAGAAAGACGTGGGGGAGAAAGAGGAGGCAGAGAAGGATGAGGAGCAGTGGCATCAAGATGTGCTTGAAGAGCATGTATTTGTGTTTGAATCATCTCTCTTGAAGATATAGACGATGGAATGTTTTCTGTTTGACATTGAATTTTGTTACCTTGATAGATACAAGGAGAATTGGGTGGTTGGGTTGATGTTGCCGAAACAGAAAAAGTTGTTGCTTGCAAAAAGAAACAGGTCAAAAATGAATAGGAAAGATGTAACATCTTGATTGAATGATTTTGTCGTACAAAAAGATTCTGCAGCAACCGTCCGTCTATGTTGTCTGTGTTTTCGAATGGAAAAATAGACTGTTTTTACGGTGAACAATTTGTCAACGTGGTCCGTGGCCCACAAAGATTACCCTTGTTAGATTGCAATAAGTCCTATTTATTTGAGTTTATAAGAAAAACTTTTGGTTATGGTTTTCAAAAGTACAAATTATGGAAGCCAGAGAAAATAATATAAAATATCTTCACCCTCAATATGCCAAAAAAACCTGTGGATTCCTCATGGATGAAACGTGGCTCCGAATTAGAAGCTTCCGATAAAAAGAATGCAGTACGATCTAGTCAACTTGC
>MDTF01010037.1_pt1 | contig 20606 bp, 15 predicted proteins | sample 811191 | NCBI WGS metagenome assembly MDTF01 (sample SAMN05326649, study PRJNA326480) | marine metagenome | isolation source: seawater | place: Southern Ocean | collected 2011
AATTGCGGCAGAGTTGGGTGTGAGCTATATTGAACTTATCGCAGAAATAAATCATAACCCTAAAAATCCAATATGGAGTTCTAATGGCCTAAGTAAAATTCGGCGATTAGTTGAGGATAATAATTTGACTCTTCATGCATTATGTAATGATTTTATAATTAAAAATTCACTCATAGATGATAAGGTGATTCAACAAAATATTGATTTAATAGCTCAGGGAAAAATTCTTGGAATAGAGAAATATGTAATGCCTCTTTTTGAGATTAGCGAGCTTAACTCGAAAAACATGAAAGACTTTATAGAGCCAATAAGGATAGTTGCAAAAGCTGCTCTTGAAAATAATATGCTGACATGTTTAGAAACTATTTTGACGGGTGAAGAATTACTTGAATTATTGAAATTAATCGATTTGCCATGTGTGAAAATTGTTTATGACACTGGAAATCGCATAGCATTTGGACACGACTTGCCTCATGATATTCGTCTATTAGATAAGCATATTGCACACGTTCATATTAAAGATAAAAATACTATTAATGAAAATACACTCTTAGGAACTGGACTTGTTGATTTTGAGCAAGTTTTTTATGCTTTAAATGATATAAATTATGATGGTCCATTTACCTTTGAGACTGTTCGGGGAAGAGATCCAGTTAAGACTGCTATCTATAATATGCAATTAGTTGACTTTTTTAAGGGTAATTCTGAGCGAAATGTTTAAGCGCATTCTTTTTATTGGCCTTGGTGGGGCGGGTCAAAGACATTTAAGACTTTTTAAAAAAAATACATCTAGTGATACAGAGTTAATAGCTTATCGTAGTACATCAAAAACGCCATTACTTAATCCTGATTTTACTGTTAATAAAAGTAAGTCCTTAGAAGAATTATATGGTGTTAAGATTTTTGAAAAACTAGGTGATGCAATAGCCTCGAAACCTGATTTAGCTGTAATTTCTACACCAAGTTCTTTGCATATGGAATATGCGCAAATATGTGCAGAAAATGGTATAAATATTTTTATAGAAAAACCTTTGTCTCATTCATTAGAGGGTTTTAAGTTGCTAGAGGATACTGTTCTTAAAAATAAACTTTTATTAAAAGTAGGATTTCAAAGACGTTTTCATCCTCATTTTGCTAACATTAAAAAACTAATTGATTCGGGAACTATGGGAAGTATTACGAATGTTCTCATCAATGTTGCATCCTATATTCCATATTGGCATCCATATGAGAATTATCTAGACCTTTACGCTTGCCAGAAAAAACTAGGTGGTGGTGTTTTGTTAACTGAAATTCATGAATTTGATTTATGTGTTTGGTATTTTGGCTCTCCTATGTCTGTGTCATGTATTGGGGGAACCTATTCTGATGTTGAAATGGATGTTGAAGATACAGTTCATGTAACTCTTTGTTATGAAAAATTTTCTATCCAAATTAACTTAACTTTTTGGCAAAAAATAGCACAAAGATCTTTTTTAATTGCAGGTGAAAAACAAAGCGCTTCTTGGAACCAAGAAGACAATAATCTTAAAGTCTTTGATCATATTAAGCAGTCTACAATTCTAAATGAAAGTATTGATAGTAGTGCTGATTTAATGTTTGACCGTCAGATTAAGGATATTCTTAAGTTCAATGGCCCCAATGAAAGTAGTTTGAACATATTAGATTCAAAAACATCTATTTCAATTGTTTTGGCAGCAAAAAAATCTATGGATGAAGAGCGTTTGATTTATTTGTCAGAAGTAGTTTAAAATATGCTTATTTATATAAATCTTTAAATAAAAATAACTCATTTATAACTTTTAAGAATTCGATAACAATCCTATTTTAACTACAACTTATAAAATACTCAAATGAAATCATATAAGGGAATTAAACTTCCAACAATAAAAGATTTTTCAGTACCAATCTATGTTGATAATAATAAACCTAGGAGGGAAAGCACTAATAGATACTTTGAAGAATCTTTTAAAGAGGCAAATAGCTTTCTTAAAGTTGGCGGACTTATCATTGATGAAAAGTTAGTTAAATTTGTAGACTGTCCAGTATGCAATTCGAAAAATAAGAAAGAGTTATTTGTTAAATGGGGGTTTAGAATTTCAACTTGTATTGATTGTAATCATTCATTTGTCGAGAATCAATTGAAATCTTCGGTGCTTGAAAAGCTTTATGCGACATCTGAAATTGATGAGTTATTTCAAGAAAGAAGTGAAGATAAAGATTTAATGAAATATGAGATTCTTTTTTATAATAAGTATTTACAATATTTTAGCAAGTTTATCAATAAAGAAGGTTCTCTGTTAGATGTTGGGGCAGGCGATGGTAAGTTTATAGAGTTTTTAGATGCTACTTCCAGCTATAAACTAAGTGCAATGGAATTCTCCGAAAAAAGTGCAGATTTTATAAAAAATATTGTTGGAGAAGAAAATTTTTATAATACACCCATAACTAACAGTGACTTTAAAGGTGAAATGTTTAATATCATTACCATTTTGGGTGTTTTAGAGCATATGGATAGCCCTTTAACTGAGCTATCTAAGTGTAAAGAAATATTACTCAAAGATGGCAGAATTATAGCTTTAGTCCCAAACTTTGAAAGTAGGGCTTTTAAAATACTTGGAATAAATACCCCAACAATTAACCCAAGAAGCCACCTTCAGTATTACACTTATAATAGTTTTGAAAAGCTAGCTGACAATGCTGGGTTTGAAATTGATGCCTATTTTCAAGAGCTTCCTGTTATAGATTTGATGTATGACTTTATCTGTTATAGCGAACAGCTTTTAGAAAGTATATTAAAAGATAATGAGTCATATCGAAGTGTATATATATTGAAACATAAAACAAGTTAATTCATAGAGACATATTTCCATTAAGATTGAGTAAAATAATCTCATGGATAATTTAGAAAACCTATATAGAATTGATGGTAAGGTAGTTATAGTAACAGGTGCGGCAGGGCTTTTGGGTCGTAAGCATGCAGAGGCGATTGCGGCATATGGTGGGATACCTGTTCTGCTTGACCTAACTCTTAATAGCGTCAAGCCATATGCAGATGAATTAAATAAACGTTATAATTCGAATGCAATTGGAATGGCAGTGGATATTACTGATGAAGAGCAAATAATTCAAAATGTGCAAGAGATTATTGCTAGATTTGGAAAAATCGATGGACTGGTAAATAATGCAGCTAATAACCCTAAAATAGAGCAAGATGGTGATAAAAACTTTTCACAACTTGAGAATTTTCCTTTAGAAATTTGGAATAAAGATATTGCTGTTGGTTTAACAGGGGCATTTCTATGCTCTAAGCATTATGGAAAGATAATTTCAGAAAATATAGATGGTGGCTCTATTATAAATATCTCCTCTGATCTGGGGTTGATTGCACCAGACCAAAGACTCTACTACAATAGTGAACTTTTAGATTCAAAACAAGCAGTTAAACCCATAACATACTCAATAGTTAAAACAGGAATAATTGGTTTAACAAGGTATTTGGCAAGCTACTGGGCTGAAAAAAATGTTCGATGTAATGCTATGTGTCCTGGTGGAGTTGAAAATGGGCAGTCAAAAAATTTTATTGCAGATGTTTCTTCTAGAATTCCAATGAATAGAATGGCTAAATCTGACGAGTACCAAGGAACATTGATATGGATGCTAAGTGATGCATCTAGTTATCTTAATGGAGCTATTGTTCCTGTTGATGGTGGAAGAACGGCCTGGTAATATTTTTTATTTTGTATATGAGCTTTTATTAAATGAAACACTCTAATATATTTTTCCCAATTGAAACAATTGATAGGGAACTAGATCCAAAGCTAGTATTGGCCACTCTTTTATCAGACGAAATCGGTTATATTGCTTTTGCTCAGCATGATCTCGTTGTTAATCTAATAAATCTTTCTTCAAGTGGTGTTTATTTTGGTAAGAATATCATGAATCCTAATAAATATCAATTGTACAAAGTAGCAAAAGAAAGAGGTTTTATTATAGCGCATCTTGATGAAGAAGGCGTCTATCAGGGTTTACAACCCCAAATTGAGTCGATACTCGAGACTCGTTTGGACGTCAGTAAAATGCAATCTGATGACTATGTCTTTACTTGGGGAAAATTCCAGGAAAATTTTTATAAATCTCGATGTAAAGACTTAAATCAACCTTTTATAAAGACAACAGGTCATCTTCGTTTTGACATGTTTAAGAGAAGTTTTCGCGACTATCATGAAGATAGAGCTGAAGCCTATAGAAAAAAGCATGGCCGTTATATATTGATCCCCACTACTTTTGGTTTTGCCATTAGCCCTTGGGGATATAGCGATACTTTTTCTAAAAGAAATGGATACGGTGTTACGTCATTTAAAACTACACAAATTATTAAAGATTGGGCTGCACAACTTCACCATTTAGCGCATCTTATTGAGCTTATTCATAAAATTTCCCCAATATTTCCAGAATTTCAAATTATTCTTAGACCACATGTTGCTGAAGATGTCCTATTTTATAAATCAGCTCTAGCTGGTCTTAATAATGTAAAAATAATAAACGAAGGCTCATCACCTGGATGGATTTCTGGGGCAGAGCTCTTAATTCATAATGGAAGTACTGTTGGACTAGAGGCTTATTTTAGAGAAAAACCAATTATTCATTATGAGTTTAACTCCAATGACGAAACTGATAGTCAGATTATTAAGAAAATAGGAGCTTCATGCCAAAATCCTCAAGAAGTTATAAATTCAGTTAAGGAACTATTAAAAGAAAAAAAAATAAATAATAATGAAGAATTTGATGAATTTGATCACAGCATACTTTGTCAATTAAAAAATGATGATTATATGGTACTGCCTAAATTACTAGAAGAGATTATATTAGACAAATTAAGTCAAAAAGATATCAAAACCGCATCAATCTTTATATTATATATTACCGAATATCTCTACCAAATTCTTACTGTTATAAAAAAACCTATAAGAAGACTATTTTTTCCTAAACTTCAAAGAATATATCTAGCAGATCAGGTATCTTTCCCAGGATTTAAAAAATCTGACTTATTACTTAGACTGAAAAAAATTGAAAAAATAACTGGTAAAAAAATTAAACTAAAATTTATTAGTAAGAGAATCTTTTTTTTAAAGTTGATTAAAAAATGATTAGCGAGTTTTACAGATGAATGCTATTAAAAAAATATACAAATATCTTATTAATTTAAACTATTTACCATTAATTGTTTTATTTAACTTGTTTGTTATTTTCTCAATTTTAATATTTAGTGTTTTCTTATATAAATCTGACACTGTTATGTTTAAGGCTGTCGACTTATTTGATGAAAAAACTCAATATGCAGTCCAGTTAGGAGAAAAAAGAAATATATTAATGAAATTCTTCGAAGAGTTTGATTTATTTTCATCAAAGGCCATTAATATTGGTCTACTTCCAGAAGTGGCAGTTATAGACATTAAGTTAGATAAGAATAATATTGATTATATCAATAATGTAATTGAAAGATCGTTAGATCAATCATCAAATGTCTATAGTTTGGGGCCATTTATCAGTACTTATGACAATGATTTTGTTGAAGATACGGAAACAAAAATTTTGTTTAATGGTAAAGAATTTAATGCAAAAATTAAATTACATGGAGTTGGTGAAGATAATTGGATTAATCCAAAAAAATCATTTTCTATTAAAACTTCAAAAAATGACTATATTAATAATACTAGACGTTTTAAATTAATTGTATTTGAGGAGCAATTCTTACAGACCATTTTGGCATATAAATTGACAGGTTTTATGGGCTATATGGATGTTGGTACTGAAATTGTTAAATTAAGACTAAATGGAATTGATCAGGGTTATTATTTGCTGGAAGAGGCTTTAAGTAAAGATTTATTAGAAAAAAATAATTTATCTGGAGTTGATAAGCTTACTGCAATATCAGAATGGACTCACCAATATTTAAGTGGACATTTAACATTATTTTCACATGAGGTCTCTAATCAGGAATTCGATAATTACTCTGGAAAAGATGTTGGTCAACTTCTATTATTTAAAAACTTAATTGAGGCTAAAAATTATGAAGATTTAGAAGGTATAGTTGATTTAGATAGATTTGCAATCCATGAAGCTATGAGGATAATATTTGCATCATCTCATGCTGTATCTGGCGATAATATTAAATGGTTATATGACACAACAAATGGTAAATTTTTTCCATATTTCAGAATGGAGGGCTATCTTAATGCTCTGACCTCAACAGAGCGATCCCATACCTTTGATAAGGATTTAAATGAATGGTTTTGGTTTAATTATGACATTAAGGTATTTCCTATATTAAATAGAAATAATGAGTTTAGAGCTTTACGAAATAAGTACCTTTATAAAATACTAAATGAGAGGGAAAATTTTGAAATTTTTTATTCAAATCTATTCGATAAATATGGTCTAATCCCTAATATCGATAAAACTAATAATCTATCGTCAAGATTTTATATAAATAAAATTAAAGAGACTATTAATAATCTTTCAAACAATTTTGATTATATTGATAAATATCTAAATTATTCACGGGTTTATACAACTCTTAATCAAATTAATAATAAAGAGGTAATTTTAGAAATAGTCCCCGATTCTAATTCAACAGTTCAAATAGATGAATTTAAGATTAATGGAATTAAAAAAGACACAGTTTTTGAAATAACTAATTTAATGGAAAATAAATCAAATTTTGAATTATCAACTTTAGAAGATTATTTTGAAGATAAGCACTTTTCGCTTTCTTTAGATGAGTCTTTTGAGGTTGAAAAAAATATATATAAATATAAGATAAAGTCTATAAATAATTTTGATATTAAAAATTATGAGATTTCATTTATAAACTCAATCACTAGAAAACCCGTAATAGAAAGAGAAACTTATAAAAAATTTATCAAAACTCCTGAGAAACTATATATAAATAATAAATTTGATTTTGAAAGTTTAATAATAAAATATCCTCTTATAACAGTTCAGGATAAAAAAATTATATTTAATAAAGGTACGTACTTTATAGATGAGGATATTGAAATCCCAGAAGCATATGATGTTGAAATTTTAGCGGGTTCAGAATTGCTTTTATCAAAGAATATCTCGGTATTAATTCGTGGTAATTTAAATATATTAGGAACAAAAAGTCAAATTGTAAAAGTTACTAATGCTAATCCAAATGAGCCATTTGGGGTTTTTGCAGCAGTTGGCAATGGTAAAACAGTAGTTGATATTTCAGGTCTAGAAATAAATGGTGGTAATGAAGATTTCATTTCAGGAGTTTATTTGTCAGGCGCATTATCTCTTTATCATCATCAAAAAGTAATACTAGTAGATTCTATTATTTATAACAACTATGCTGATGATGGCCTTAATATCAAGAATTCAAATGTATTTCTTAAAGATAATTTTTTCTCGTCTAATTATGCAGATCAAGTTGACTTAGATTTTGTAAATGGAATTATTTTAAATAATAATTTTAAGGCGAAATCTAATGATATTTTTCCCTCAGCTTCTGTTGAATCGATTAATGGAGACGGATTAGATTTAAGTGGATCTATGGTTGTTATTAAAAATAACACTTACACTGATTTTCCTGATAAAGGTATTTCAGTTGGTGAGAAGAGTGATGCATTGATTATTGATAATAAATTTAACAAAAATAGAAGTGCAATTTCAATTAAAGATGAATCTGAAGTTTTTATTTATAAAAATCAATACAATTCAAATGAGATTGATATTGAGTTGTATCAAAAAAAACAAATTTTTAACGAACCTTCAGTTTTTAACTTAAATAATACAAATGTTAATTTTCAAATTGATAAATCACTTACATCAAACTTCTATAATGCAAGTTCAAAGTTGAATGTAAAGATGATAAGTGTAATTCAAGAGTCGACAGACCCTGAAATAGTATTTTCTTTACTTAAAGAAATAAATTGGACTAAAGATAAATAATCTATTTATGCTATTTAAATCTAATTTAAAAAGACAATTATGTGCTCAATGAATACTATTAAAGTTTTTCGCCACGAATTAAAATATTTTATTAATAATCATGAGTATTATTCATTGAGTAATAAGTTAAAAATATTAATGAAAAAAGATAGACATTCTGATTCAGAAGGTAATTATCATATTAGGAGTTTATATTTTGATGATATCAAAGATACGGCATTATATGAAAAGCAAGCTGGAATTCTTCAACGTAAAAAATATCGAATTCGAATTTATAATTTAAAAGATGATATTATTAAGCTAGAAAAAAAAAGTAGAATTGGCCAATTTGTTAATAAACAATCTTTTGCTTTAAACAGGGAGCAAGTAAAAAAAATTATGAACTATGATTATAATTTTTTATTACAATTAGGAAGTAAATTAGCTAATGAATTATATTTTGATCTTAAAAATAATCTTTTTAGACCAAAAGTTATAGTTGATTACATTAGGGAGGCTTATGTGCTTGATTTTAACAATATAAGAGTCACATTTGATAAACACTTAAAAAGTGGACTTCATAGTACTGACTTATTTAATAAAGACCTAATGCTGATGAATGTAATAGATGAGCCTCAAACAATCATTGAGATAAAATTTTCTAATATGCTTCCTGATTACCTAAAATCTGTACTTCAGGTTCGCTCAAATCAGCGACTTGCTATTTCAAAATATGTTTATTCACGCAAATTTAGTAAACTTAACTCCTGGGAGGATCATTAATCATGAATGAAATCACAAGCTATAAAGATATTACGAAGAGTTTTTTAGATGTTCAATCTGGTGCTTTATCAGTCTCTGATGTTATATCGTCTCTTTTGATGACACTTATCCTTTCATTATTAATTTTTTGGCTCTATAAAAAATCTTTTAGGGGAGTCTTGTATACCCATAGCTTTAATGTTTCTCTGGTTATGATATCTTTAGTAACTTCATTGGTCATAATGACAATAAGCACTAATTTGATACTTTCATTGGGCATGGTAGGCGCCCTATCAATTGTGCGATTTAGAACTGCAGTTAAAGATCCTTTAGATATCGTTTTTATGTTTTGGGCAATTGCTATCGGTATTGCAAATGGAGCAATGCAGTTTCAGCTCTCAATAGTTGGCTCTATATTTATTGCGATAGTTGTAATCTTTTTAAGTAATATTAAGATTAATAATAATCCTTATCTACTTGTTATGCATTACAAAATATCAAATGAAAAAGAAATTCTTTTAGATTTAAATAAAGTTATTAAATCTTATAAAATTAAATCAAAAACACTAAGCTCAGAGTTAGTTGAACTTACACTTGAAATCAGAGTCAAGAAAGATAACTTTGACTTTGTTGAAGAGGTTTCGAGTATCCAAAACTTAAAAGATATTGCTTTAGTTAGTTATGAAGGTGATTATGTTTCATAGCATAACTTATTTTTTTAAAGAATTAATTAATTTTAGTTATCCTCTTTAGTTAGATTCCATAAATACATATTCATGAATAAAGACGATATAGTTTTAAAAACAGCTTGCAAGTTATTAAAAGATAATAATATTAATTTTTGGGTATGCCACGGAACCTTGCTTGGCATTATTCGAGAAAACAGGCTGTTGCCTTGGGATAAAGATATTGACATTGCTGTTTGGAGGCATGAAACTGATAGAGATTATGTGGCAGCTATTTTTGAAAATGCAGGTTATAAACAAGAATTCTTTTTTGCTGACGTTGATAGCCTTCATTTTCATAATGAAGGTAAAAATATTGACATTAATTTTTTTAAAAAAACTAATAAAATTGGATCATGGCAAGGAGCAATTGCTAATAAGGGGTTTTTTAATAAATTGCTTGTTCATCTTGCTTATATTGTCCATGTTAAAGAGATGAAGAAGATAGAATTACCTAAAAGTTTTTTTAAGAAATTTTTATATATACTATTTATTATTTTTGTATTTATATTACGAAATATAGCTTCTACAAGATTAAAGAAAAAAATAAATAACGAAGCATTAAGCCGAATTAGTTATATTGGATATTCTTATCCGATAAGTCTTTTAAATTTTAGAGAAATAAGTTACAAAGGAATAAAACTTCAAGTTCCAATTGATTCTGAAAAATGTTTAGAATTGACTTATGGAAAGCAATGGCGGACACCGAAAAAAGATTACATTTGGTATGAAGATGCCAGTAATTTGATCAAAAGCCATGGAGGAAACTAAATGATTAATAAATTATTACTACTTTTTACAAAAAAAGAAAAAAAACTTGCAATATTTATTTTTCTTTGTGTTGTTTTTGGTGCAGCAATAGAAGTTATTAGTCTTTCATTATTTGCTGCGTTTATAGGGCTTTTCTTGGATAGCAATTCAGAAATTTATAACTGGATTGTTAGTAATTCTTTAATTGATTTAAGCAATAAAAATAAAAATGAGTTGATAATATTTATCGGAGTATTAACAGCAGTTCTGTTTGCATTTAAAAATAGTTATTTAATTTTCATTAATTTTGTATTACACAAATTTATTTATAATAAATATACTCAGGTAAGTGTTCAATTATTAAAAAAATATATTGAGATGCCTTATATAAATCATCTTGAAATTAATTCTTCTTTTTTACAGCGAAATGTTAATACCGAAGTTTTTTGGCTATTTGCAAATATATTAGTACCAGGCATAACCTTATTAACTGAATTGATCGTTGTAATAGTTATTACTATTGCTCTTCTATACATAAATCCAGTGAGTACTTTGGTCCTAATTTGTAGTTTTGCATTAGTTTTAGCTGCAATGATGTTTACTATAAAAAGAAAAATGGATGCTTTAGGCTTAATTTCCCAATCATATTTTGGGGAAATGATTAAATCGGTAAATCAAAGCCTTGGAGGTATTAAGGTAACAAAGGTTTCAGGTACTCAGAAATTCTTTTTAGATGTTTATAAATCTAACATCGAGAAGTATTCTCTCAATACTGCAAGATTAAAAAATATCTCCCAATGGCCCAGATACTTTGTTGAGGTGATTATTGTTTTTGCTGTTGTTATTTCTGCATTATTTATTACAAGAGTAAATGCTGACATGTCAGTAAATTTAGCTGCCCTTAGTTTCTTTGGTATGGCGGCTATAAGATTAATGCCATCTTTTAATCGAATAACAAGTTCTTATACTAATATCAGATATTATTCAGCCTCCTTGAATGTAATTTTTGATGAATTAGGTAAGCCTGATATTTCTTTAAAAAATAATAAAAAACTTGCACCAATTATTCTTAATGAAGAGATAGAGTTTAAAGATGTCTTCTTCAGATATCCAGGCGCTAATAAAGACTCTTTAAACAACCTTTCATTTAAGATTAAAAAAGGAGATTCTGTTGCATTTATTGGAAAAAGTGGTGCTGGTAAAACTACTATTGTTGATATCCTTTGTGGCCTTTTAAAAGTAAATAATGGTGAGGTTTTAATTGATGGTGAAAACGTATCAGATAATTTTTTTGAGCTGAGAAAATTGATTAGCTATGTACCGCAGGATATTTATCTTTTAGATGACTCTATACGCAACAATATAGCTTATGGAGTTGTTACTGATGATATTGATAATGACTTAATAAAGTCTGTAGCAAAACTCGCTATGATAGACAGTTTTATTGAAGGGTTGGATTTTGGGTATGAAGCAAAGATTGGTGAAAATGGTGTTAAGATGTCTGGTGGTCAACGTCAGCGATTAGGTATTGCAAGAGCTTTATATGCTAAACCTGAGATTTTAATACTTGATGAAGGTACGGCAGCGCTAGATAATAAAGCACAGGAATATATAACAAATTCAATTAGTATGCTTGATAATAAAATTACTGTTATTACAATTGCTCATAGGCTTGATTCAATCAAAAATAGTGATTGTATATTTCTAATTGAAGATGGAAGAGTAAAAAAAGAATTTACAAAAAAATCGTTATCAAAATTTAATGGTGACTTTTCAAAACTATTTGACTAGGTAAAAATTTTAATGAAAAATAATCTTCTTAATTCACTTGTATGCCCAAGTTGTAATTCTTCAAAATTTGAAAATGATAATATTTCTTTTCATTGCTTGGGATGTGGTTATGTCAATAAAATTGTAGGTAATATTTTTAGATTTGTATCTGATGACTACCATTCTAACTTTGGTTATCAATGGAATAAATTTTCAAAAGTCCAGCTTGACTCATTTAATGGCTCTAATTTAAGTGAATCTAGACTGTTGATTCAATCTGGATTAAAGCCTTCAGACTTTAAGGGTAAAAATATACTTGAGGTGGGTGCTGGGAATGGAAGGTTTACTGAAATTCTATTGAGATATGGTGCTAATGTTGTGGCTGTTGATTATTCAACGGCAATTAATGCAAATTACGAAAATAATCATTTAAATAATGATAAAGCAATTTTTATACAAGCAGATTTATTTAATTTGCCTATTAAGACTAATAATTTTGATATTGTTTTTTGTTATGGAGTAATTCAACATACTGGTGATAATGAAAAAGCTTTATTAGAGCTTTGCAAATATCCAAAAAAAGATGGTAAATTACTTGTTGATATATATTCAAATGGAATAAGGCACTTCAACCCCTGGGTGTATTTAATTAGACCTTTTTTTTCATTAATCAAAACTTCAGATGAAAAAAGACTAGCTATAGTAAGTAACTTCGTAAGTTGGGCTTTCCCATTGCAAGTCTGGATTTTAAAGCGATTATATAATAGGAAGGGCTTTCTTAAGTTTCTTAAATATATAGTCAATAGATCTCCAAATAGTGTTTATGGTATTAATTTATATCTTGAAGGAAAAATTACCCTTAAACTCGCGCAGGATTGGTCAGTAATGGATACATTTGATGGTTGGGCCCCAAAACATGATCAACCAGTCTCTAAGAAAAGATGGCTAAAAATGATTAATCACATTGCGACCAAAAAAAATTTTTCAATTGCTAGCATCAGCCAGTCTGGACAGGGCCATGTTGCATCTTTAGTTAAAAATTAAGTATTTAATATGCCTAAGCTCACTGATTATAAGTTGTTAATTGTCTTCATTGCCATACCTATAATCCTGGTTGGGCTATTTCCCTCGCCTTATTTCCATGTTTGGTACGATGTTGAGCCAGACTATATAGCAAATATATTGAGTATTTATACAAATAGTTACCCTGTCGATTATGTCCATCCTGGACTTACTATTACATATCTATCATCATTTTTTATTCATTTAGTGGGAGATTTTGATTCACTAGATTCTATGATTAAGTCGCTAAGATTTCTTTTTATCTATCTCAATTTATTCTTAATTTATTTTGCTTTAGCGGTGCTGAATAAATCTGAAAATCATCATATATATTTGTTTGTGATTGTCCTTCTTCTTCATCCTTCAAACTACCACTATTTTGATTTACTTGGACCAAATATTATATTAGGCTCACTTGGGCTTCTTATTGCAATTTTGGGTATAAAGCTTCAAGAAAAACCAATTATATTTTCCTTTTACTATGGTGTTGTATTAGCAATAGGTGTAGCCACTAAATTACAGTTTATCCTTATGATTGCTCCATTAATGATTGCTATTATTTTTGGGCTACTAAAAATTACTGAAGATAAGCTTAGTGTCTTCAAGATATTAATTTTATCAGTATCATTTTTTTTTACTGCATTAATACTTTTCTATCCAATATTACCAATTATGCCATTTTGGTTCACTATCTTGTCAGGCCTTGATATTGGCTTAAAACATGGTTTGAGTGGATTATCAATAGGAAATATTATTTTTAACTTTTTTCTTTTATTTTTTATATTCAGTATATTAATTATATTTTTGAAAAAATTTATTTGGAGTAAGAAAGACTTTAAATATGTAGATATATACACTCAAACAAGCTTTTTAATTGTAGTTTTACTTTTACTTTCTATTGTTTTTGGTTACATTCAGAGTAATTCATATCAAAACCTTTTAATTACACAAAGAAATACCTTACCTTTTCTTGGTTTTTTTGGACTATTTTTTAGCTCAAAATATTCATTTTTTAAACTTACTAAAACTAAGCAATATGTTATTTATTTATTGATCATAGCAATATGTATGAAATCATATGCGAATTTTATAAATTATAAAAATTCATCCTCTAAAGATCTTGATTTTAGTCTCAGTATTGACATGCTTCTAGAAGAAAAAAATGAAATAGCATTTTTCCCAATATCAAGATTTATTTCTAAAGATTATTTTCTTCTGTGGACTGATTTTCGTTATGGAGATAGGGTTGAATCATTTTTAAATAATCGTGAGAATATTCCATTTGCTATAGATGATAAATTTGATAAACTTAATATTCTTAACTATAGACAATTTATTTTGGAAGATGACTTAGATGGAAAGTTTGCTTTTAAATACATTAATTACATGTTAAATAATAATTTCACACCAGAAAACTATAAATCTTTACTAAATAATCATTTGGAAATTATCACTAAAAAAGACCCATGCACAGAGCCTTATAATAACTATACTAAAGGCGATAGTTTTTCAGTGATTATTCCACTTGGATTAAACTATCAAACTAATAAAGGGACTAATTTTTATAATGATCGAAAACTTTTCATTGATGAGGGCGCTACTTCTTCAGCTAAAAGTTTGGCTGATTATTTAAAGAGTGTTTGGACAAATCAATGTAATTTTTCTGTAGATTATTCAACTAATAATTTTGCAGATATTTCAGTAATATATCTAAAAATTAAAACCTAGCTTAATGAATATAAAGCCAAAAACTGTACTTTTATTCACATTGCCCAGTTTTAGTGGAGGGGGAGCTGAAAGAGTATTTTTAAATTTAATTAACAATATGAGTCGAGATATTTTTGAAGTTCATGTTGTTGTTGGTAAATTTGAGGGTATATATTGTAATGATTTAACACATAATGTTACCTTGCATGAGATAGGAACTACAAAGGCTCTTTATAGCTTAGGCAAATTTATTAAAATTATTTTAAAAGTTAAGCCAGATATTGTTCTTTCAACTCTTGGATATGTAGTGACTTCATCAATTGCATCTCTTGTAATTTCTAATAAAATAGTATTTATTTCAAGATTTGGAAATACATTAAGTGCATTTCTTGAGCATGAAAAAAGTAAGAGTAGAGTTCGATATTATTTCCAATATCTGCTCAATAAGTCTGTTATTCATCTATCAGATTTGCTCATTGTTCAGAGCAATCATATGAGAGATGATTTGAAGAAGACATTTAGATTAAATAATAATCTAATTCAAAAAATTATTAAGATTAATAATCCTGTTGAGTTTGACTTAATAAATCTAACTGAAAAGAATAATGTGTTTAATGATTTTTTTAATAATAACTTCGTTTTTATTAGTGTTGGTGCTCTTAAGCATCAAAAAAATTATGAAGATTTGTTAAAAGCTTTTAAGCTAGTTATTAAGGATTTTCCTAATACTAGGCTTATGATTTTAGGTGAGGGTGCTAATCGAGCTAGTCTTGAAAAGATTATAAGTGACAATAATCTCAATAATTCTGTTTTACTTCCAGGGTTTATAAATAACCCCGAAAGTATTGTTTCTAAATCAGATTTTTTTGTTTCTTCATCTATTTATGAGGGTGTTTCAAATGCGATACTTGAGTCATTGGCTTTAGGTATTCCAGTTATAGCAACGAACTGCCCAAGTGGTATTGGTGAAATTATAGATGAAGGAAAAAATGGATATCTTGTTAGTGTTGATGGAAATATTGTAGAGAATTTAGCAAAAAAAATGTCTTTTGTCATTAGAGATTATGAGGTTAGTGACTCTATAAAAATTAGTAAGAAAATCAAAGAAGAGTTTGATATTAATATTATTTCAAAACAATATGAAATAGTTTTTCTTGATGCATTAAAAAAAACTTAGTAAATAATAATATTAGTTTGATTACTTAAATAAATTTTACTTATAGTTGGTAAAATTAATATTTTGCTTTATTAGTTATTTTAATAGGTTTTTATTTGTTTTAGATTAATAATAATTATTGAAGCTACTAATTGAGCTATTTTTTAGATATTTATAAGGAAAAAAAATTATTAAAAATCATATCAAATTTTTTAAAAAATTAACACATTGAACTTTAGCTCACAAATATTTTCCGCTATTTTTAAAAGTGGTTTAGGAACTATTGGTAAAGTTTTCTTTAATGCTATTGCAATTAAAATTATCGCTTTATTAATGGGGCCATCTGGTGTAGGCATTTTTTCTCAGTTAAGACAATTATGGCAAACTAGTGTTACAATTGGATCACTTAATTCTGGCGTTGCAATTGTTCAAGGAGCTTCAAGTAAAGAAGATAGTGAGAAATCTTTTTTTATTAACTCAATATTCTGGACTGTAACTTTAGTTAATTCACTTACAAGTGTTCTTTTGGTTTATTACTCAAAGGAAGTTTCAGTTTTTTTCTTAAACAGTTCTTCAAATGAGTCTATTGAAGCAATTAAGTGGCTTGCTTTAGCTAGTTTTTTTGGTGTTTATTTGATTTTCTTTTCTAGTGTTCTTACAATTTATTATGCAATAGGTAGATATTCTATTGTTGCTGCGACTAGTGGTTTTGTTTTGTTAATATTTGCTTGGCCAGCAGCTAATAAATCTGGTGTTTTTGTTGTTGAGCTTGTCTGGATGATTATAATTTCAGAGTTTATTGCTCTGCTGCTTTGTATAGTGTTTTTAGTAAAAGACAGGCTTTTGCCCTCATTAAAGGTAAGGTTAAAGTTTAATTTTATATTTGAATTCTTTAAAACATCCTATGTTCTCTTAGTCACTGGAATTTTTGCCATGACAAGCTTATTATTTATAAGAGGCATGATTATCGATAAATATGGCTTTTATGGTGCAGGTATTTTTGATGCTTCTTGGATGTTATGCATGGTTTATGTATTAATTCTTACTAAGTCCTTTGGCACATACTTTTTGCCAAAATTGAGCAGTATGAATGATGCTAATGAACGAAATATATTAGTAGTTGAAGGTCTAAGAATTGTTATTTTAATATCAGTCCCAGTTATTGTTTTTATGATAAGTTTTAAACCTCTTATTTTAAATTTATTGTATACAAATGAATTTATAGAGTCATTAACTATAATGAAATGGATGCTGCTAGGTGATTTTTTTAAAATTTTGTCTTGGTTATTGGCGTTTTTAATAATAGCCAACAAAGATATGAAGGTATTTTTATTATTAGAATTAATATCAACTAGTTTTCTGTTGTTTGGAGTTCATATTTCCATAAAATATTTTGGAACTTTTGAAAGTATTGGTATTATCTTTATGTTGATCTATATTCCATATTTTATTTTTACTCTAATATATAATCAATTAATGCACGGCCTTAAACTTAATAAGTCTATTATTACATTTGGTTCATTTGGATTATTAGTCATCATTGCTAGTGCAATTAATACATGGCATGCTTTATCTGTTAATTATTTAGTATCTTCCTTGAATGTTATTATGAGTATTATTTTTACCTGGTTGGTCTTGAAGCAGAATGAAAGGTCTTGGTTGCTAAATAAGTTTAATTTATAAATATTTTGATAAAAAATAACCCACTAGTTTCAATTTTCATGCCTTGCTATAATCAAGTTGACTATATTAGAGCAGCTCTAGATTCTGCTTTAAATCAAAACTATGAGAATTTTGAGATTGTAATTGGTGATGATGGATCTAAAGATGGTTCAATGCAAATTATTGATGAATATGCAAAGAAATTTCCAAATATAATAGTGCCATTAGTTCATGCTAATAATTTAGGTATAAATATTAATTTTAATAACATTCTTAAAAACTGTAAAGGTAAATATATTGCATTTACCTCGGCTGATGATTTATTTTTACAAGGCAAGCTTAAAGAGCAGGTTGAGTGGATGGAGCGAAATAGTGATTTCTCTTTGTGTGGCCATAAGGTTGATTGGATTGATGAAAATGGCTCAAAAATATCACATAAAGGTTACAAAATGGAGTCAGGCTCTGGCCCTGGTGAGTTTATTAAAAAAGGTCCCTTATATGCAAGTACATCATTAATGGTTAGGGCTGATAAAATTCCCAAATCAGGTTTTGATGAAAGAATTAAAATTATTTCCGACTGGAAATTTCAAATTGATATTCTTTGGAATAACGAGAAGTATGGTTTTATCGATAAATGTTTTGCTCAATATCGAAGGCATGAAGGTAACACATCTAAAACTAAACCCTTTGTAATTTTTTTAGATCAATTATCGACTTGCTATTTAGTTCTTAAACGCTCAAGAGGAAAGTATTTGCTTCATTGCATATATTTTATAATTTATGGTGCAGTTAGAAAGTTACTGAAAAAAATGATATGGTAATAATATAATGTGTGGACTAGCAGGTTTTCTATGGTCCCATGATGGTGATTCGAAAGATATTAGTGGTCAGTTGAAGTTAATGACAGATGCCATTAGGCATCGGGGGCCTGATGATGAGGGTTTTTGGAGCGACTTAGAATCTAAAGTTGCTTTTGGACATCGTCGCTTGTCAGTTCTTGATTTATCTCTTGCTGGTCATCAGCCAATGCGCTCATTATCAGGGCGATTTGTCATTGCATTTAATGGAGAAATATATAATCATTTAGATCTCCGGCTAGAACTTGAGAAAGGTTTAAAACAGATAATAAGTTGGAATGGATCTACTGATACTGAAACTCTTTTATATTGTTTTGAGCTTTGGGGGATTGATACTACTTTGACAAAATTAGTTGGGATGTTTGCCATAGCATTGTATGACACTCAGAAAAATTCATTATATTTAATCAGAGATAGGATGGGTGAAAAGCCTTTATATTATGGTTGGATTTCTAATAATTTCGTCTTTGGCTCAGAACTTAAATCTATAAAAACTTTTAAAGGTTTTCCAGCAGAAGTTAATCGTGATGCTCTTGCTCTGTATCTAAAATATGATTATGTGCCATCTCCATATTCAATATATAAAGGCATAAACAAGCTAAGTCAGGGGAGTTATTTAAAGTTGACAATGGGTGCTAATGGTTGGAACAGGAATAGTAATATAGATATTACAAATTATTGGAGTATGAGTGATATTGCAAAATCTGGAAAAATGAAAAATAAATATATTGGCTCTGAAGAAGAGGCAATTGAAAGGTTGGATAATTTATTATCTAAAAAAATTAAAGAGCAAATGATCGCAGACGTTCCTCTCGGTGCCTTCCTTTCCGGGGGAATTGATTCTTCATTAATTGTTGCGTTAATGCAAAAACAATCAAATAGAAAAGTAAAAACTTTTACTATTGGGTTTAGTGAGAAAAACTATAATGAAGCTGAGTATGCTAAAGAGGTGGCGATTCACCTTGGCACTGATCATGAGGAGTTGTATATAACGCCAAAAGAAGCAATGGGTGTTATTTCAAAATTACCTAAGATTTATGATGAACCATTTGCTGATTCTTCACAAATACCAACTTTTTTAGTTTCAGAAATGGCAAGAAAACATGTTACTGTGTCTCTTTCAGGCGATGGTGGTGATGAGCTTTTTGGAGGTTATAATCGATATTTTATGGCTCATTCTCTATGGAAAAAATTTGAAAAAGTTCCATTAATTGTTCGAAATTCAATAGCCTTTATAATGATTTTAATTTCGCCAAGAATTTGGAACTACTGTATGAACTTTATATTTAAATTCCTTCCAAAGTCATATCGCTTATCTAATCCAGCAGATAAGATTTATAAGCTTTCAAGAATGCTTAAGGCAAATAATATTAGTGAAGTTTATGATGTTTTAGTTTCTCACTGGGAGAACCCAACTAAAGCTGTATTAAACAGCAGTATAAAAACTGCAAAAAAAGAAAAAAATAATTCATTTTTGCGTCCTGTTGATCAAATGATGTATAAAGATTCTGTAACATATTTACCTGATGATATATTAGTTAAGGTAGATCGAGCTAGTATGGCAGTATCACTAGAAACTAGGGCGCCATTTTTAGACAAAGATATTGTTGAATTTGCATGGAAACTTCCATTTACTATGAAGATTAAAGGCTCAACAGGTAAATGGGTGTTAAGAAAAATTTTAGATAAATATGTGCCAAATGAGCTTATTAATCGACCAAAAATGGGTTTTGGAGTGCCGATTGATGCTTGGCTTAGAGGCCCATTAAATGAATGGGCTGAAAATTTATTGAGTGAGAAAAGGCTTTTAGATGATGGATATTTTAATGTTGATCTAATTCGACAAAAATGGTATGAGCACTTATCTGGAGAGCAAAACTGGCAATATCATTTATGGAGTGTTCTGATGTTTCAAATTTGGCTTGATGAAGAAAGAAATTATGATTAATTTTTTTGTTAAAATGTGTTTACTTTTTTATAAATAACATCATATGTATTACTTTTCTGCTGTTGCAAATTATTTATCAAAAAATCAAAGAAATTTTTTTATATTTCTTCTACTCTTTCATGCACTATTAAGTATTCTCTTATTTACTATTGCTAACTCAACATTCTTATTAGAATTTCATACTGGCAATGGTTTTTGGAATTTTGCAAGAGATGTGGAAACATACCATAATGAGGCAAATTTTTCAC
>MDTF01018914.1_pt1 | contig 20592 bp, 19 predicted proteins | sample 811191 | NCBI WGS metagenome assembly MDTF01 (sample SAMN05326649, study PRJNA326480) | marine metagenome | isolation source: seawater | place: Southern Ocean | collected 2011
GAAGAAACATGTGCATTAACTGTAGGAGGACACTCAGTTGGAAGAGCTCACGGTAACGGAGATGGTTCTTTACATGGTCCAGAACCCGAAGCAGCAGAAGTTCATGAACAGGGATTTGGTTGGAATATTAAAGATGGAGGTTTAGGAGTTAATCAAGTAACTAGTGGTATCAACGGAGCCTGGACTACCCATCCGAATAAATGGGATGATGGTTATCTAAATCTATTATTAAATTATGAATGGGAACTTAAGAAAAGCCCAGCTGGTGCAAACCAATGGGAGCCGATCAACATGAAAGAAGAAGACAAACCTGTAGATTTAGCAGACTCCTCAATTAAAAGAAATCCTATAATGACAGACGCTGACATGGCAATGAAAATGGATCCTAGTTATAGAAAAATAGCTGAGCGCTTCCATAAAGACCACAAATATATGTCAGAAACTTTTACAAGAGCTTGGTTTAAATTAACACATCGTGATCTAGGGTCTAAAAATTATTACATTGGTCCTGATGCCCCTAAAGAGGAATTAATATGGCAAGATCCAATTGTAGACGGAAAAAAAGATTTCGATGTAAACAAAGCAAAAAAATTAATTGAAGCAACCGAACTAAGTATGTCAGAATTAATTAGCACAGCATGGGATAGCGCAAGAACATATAGAAGAACTGATTGTAGAGGCGGCGCTAATGGTGCAAGAATTCGATTAGCTCCTCAGAAAGATTGGGAAGGAAATGAACCAGCTCGACTTAGTAAAGTTCTAAGTAAATTAGAAAAAGTAGCTAGCGATTCAAAAGCCAGTATAGCAGACATCATAGTACTTGCAGGTAATGTTGGTTTAGAAAAATCTATTAAACAAGGTGGTTTTGATGTTAAAGTTCCTTTTGCTCCAGGCAGAGGAGATGCAACACAAGATCAAACAGATATTGACTCTTTTAAAGTCTTAGAGCCCATCCATGATGCATTTAGAAATTGGGTAAAAGAAGAATACGTAGTAAGTCCTGAAGAACTAATGCTTGATAGAGCATCTTTAATGAACTTGTCAGCCAAAGAAATGACAGTTTTAATTGGTGGCATGAGAGTATTAGACACAAATCATAGCGAAACAAAGCATGGAGTATTTACTGACAAAGCTGGAGTTTTAACGAATGACTTCTTTGTAAATTTAACAGATATGAGATTTACTTGGAAGCCACTTGGTAAAGATTTGTATGAAATTGTAGATCGAAAATCTAAAAAAACTAAATTTACAGCTTCAAGAGTCGATTTAGTATTCGGTTCTAATTCAGTTCTGAGATCATACGCAGAAGTATATGCTCAAGACGACAACAAAGAAAAATTTGTAAAAGATTTTGTTGCTGTGTGGACTAAAGTGATGAATGCTGACAGGCTAGAAGTTAAAAAGCTTCATTAAATCTTTAAAACTAATGGATAAAATCGAATTTGATGACTTTTATGAGGTTCCAAACATTAAGTTCGATATATCTAAATTAAAGTTAGATTTAAAAAAAATATTAAAAAAAAATTTTTTTAATACATTAGGTATTACCAATTTTGGAGCAATTCCATTAAATCAAATTCCAGGCGATAAAGACTCAATAGAAGGGCATAATGTTAGAGGCACATATTGGACTTTACCAAACGAGTCAGGCAAAGAAGAGGTAAGAGATATACCAGTTGATGAAACCAAGTATACTCAACTAGTTCCTGATTTTCAAAACACTTACTTTGAAGAAGTTTATAACACGCTAAGAAAAAGATTTAAGCTTGGACGAATAAGAATTTTGTTAAAACAGCCAAGATCAACTCTTAGTTGGCATAGAGATCCTGAACCAAGATTACATATTCCAATCATAACCAATTTAGGATGTAGAATGGTAATAGGAAATGTCTCTCAACACATGCCAGCAAATGGAAAAGTAACTATTACAAACAATACTAAATACCACAACTTTTTTAATGGAGGCGAAAAAAATCGAATTCATCTAGTAGCCTGTGTTTTGGAAGACCCCTTTAAGAAAAGTAAAAAAGCTTAATAGAAGAAAAAATTAATACAAAAAACTAATTTAAAATCTCCCCCAAAGTGCATTTTTTTTAACCCATCCTTTATATTTATCTACCTTAATCTTGCACCATTCTTTATGGCATTTTAAAATCATACATAATCTTCCTTGATTTAAAATAACCATAGGTTTTGAGTATAAGGTAGGATTTTTAAAAACTGTAAGATTTTTATTAATAACGATGGAAGCTTTTTTTTTTGATAATTGGGATAAATGTATCCACCCTGAATTATTTTCGTGATCTTTAATTTTTCTAAAATTACCATATTGATCACGTATAAGAACTGGTAAAAATTTTTTTGTATAAAAAATTTTAATTGGATATTCGAAAGAAGGTCCTTGTCTTAAATTAACTTTATCATTTCTTAAAGTTAAAAAGTATTCTTCCCTAGAGAAACTTAAGCTCTCAAAAAAAAAAAGACTATATATAATAATAATTAATCTTAGCATTCATTTATACATTTTGGATTAACAGAGATTTTACATTTTCTAAATTCAGTTTTTAAAGAGTCGAATATAAGAACTTGATTGTTTAAATCGTTTTTTATATTCAAAATAGATTTCAAAACTTCATTTGCTTGTAAAGAACCCATTATTCCTGCTACCGGTGAAAATATTCCATCTGTTTGACAGTTATTTTCCAAATCAGGTTTTTCTGGCATAAAACATCTATAACAAGATCCTTTTTTATTAAAATCAAATTTAAGCAGATGTCCATCAAATTTACTTATTGCTGCTGAAATAAGTATTTTCTTATTTTGTGCACAAAAATCATTAATCAAGTATCTAGTATCATAATTATCAGTACCATCACACACAATATCGAATTTATTAATAATTTTTTTTATATTTTTAGAATTTAATTTAGTTTTAAAAGTAACAATTTTAATTTTATTATTTATTTTATTTATATACTTTTTGGCCTGATCAACTTTAAATTTACCAACATCATTTTTGTTAAATAAAGTTTGTCTATTTAGATTTGATATTTCAACTTTATCAAAATCAACGATACCAATCGTACCTATTCCAGAAGCTGATAAATACGTTATTAATGGACAACCTAATCCTCCCATGCCAACAATCAATACATTTGCCATAAGTATTTTTTTTTGACCTACTAAGCCAATTTTTTTTAGAATTATTTGTTTTTCAAATCTTTTAAATTGATCAAGAGAAATTTTCATTTTATCAATTATTTAACTCCTGTTGAACCAAAACCACCTTTACCACGAACAGTATTATTTAATTCTTCAACTTCTAAAAGTTCAGCTTGAATTACAGGACAAACTACCATTTGAGCAATGCGCAGTCCTTTTTCAATAACAAATTTTTGGTCACTGAGGTTAATTAAGATCACCTTTATTTCACCCCTATAGTCAGCATCAATAGTACCAGGAGTATTTAAAACACTTATTCTACTCTTTGCAGCTAAACCAGATCTAGGCCTAATTTGAATTTCAAAACCCTTTGGTATACATACCGCTAAACCAGTTGGTATTATTGCTGATTTACCAGGATCAATATTAATATTAGCGTTTATATTTGCAGCTAGATCCATACCTGAGGATCCACTCGTCTCGTATTTAGGTAAAGAAACTTCTTTAGATAATCGTTTAATTAATATTTTTGTCATTTACTAATAGTTTATCTATAATAATTTTTGCAATAGCATTAGCAATAATACTTTTTTTATTTCTAGGTATAAATCTAATTTTACCTTTTTTATCAATTATTGAAACTTCATTATATTCTGAGTTAAATCCCGAATCTTTTTTAGAAACATCATTGGCAACAATTAAATCACAATATTTTTCTTTAATTTTCAATTTGGAATTTTGAATAACATTTTCTGTTTCAGCTGAAAAACCGACAACTATTCTAGGTCTAAATTTATTATTTTTACTTAAATAATCTAAAATATCAGCATTTTTTTCTAAAGAAATATTGCTTAAGTTTGTGGTATTCTTCTTAATTTTATTTTTACTTTTATATTTTGGTTTAAAATCGGAAACGGCAGCTGCACATATAGCAATATCAACTGGAAGAGATTTTTTTACTTCATCCATCATCTCTTTTGCAGAAATAACTTTTTTAATTTTTAAATCCTTAGATGATGGAAAGTTAGATGGTCCTGTAATTAATTTAGTTTTTATACCAAGTTTATTTAGCGCCAAAGCTACTTCATAACCTTGTTTGCCACTTGACTCATTTGAAATGTATCTAATAGGATCTAAGTATTCTCTTGTTGGCCCGGTTGTTACTAAAGCGCTCAAATTATTTTTTTTAACTAAATTTTTTTGATTAAAATAATTTTTTAAGTGTGAAAAAATTTGTCTTGGACTTGACATTTTGCCTTCACCAAATTCACCGCAGGCCATTTCGCCTTTTTCGGGACCAATAAAATTATAACCATAGTCTTGTAAAATTTTTAGATTCTTCTGAGTGGCTTTATGAAGCCACATACGAACATTCATTGCTGGAACTAAAAGAACATCTTTGTTTGATGCCAATAATACTGTAGTGGCTAAATCTTCAGCCTTACCTATACTTAACTTTGTCATAAAGTTAGCCGTTGTTGGCAAAACAATAATTAAATCGGCCCATCTAGATAAAGTTATATGATCAATTTCTGCCTCACTATTTTTATCAAAAATATTTTCAAAAGTTTTACTTTTTGTAAGCGTTGTAATTGAGAGCGGTGTAACAAACTCCTTACCACTCTTTGTTAAAATTGTTTTTAAAACAACATTATTTCTTTTTAATAATCTTATAAGGTCAAGTGCTTTATAGGCTGATATGCCGCCACCAATAACTATTAAAATTTTTTTATTTTTTAATGACATTGTTGAATTAAAATACTAATAAAATAACAATTACAATACCAAATATGCTAATAATAAGATTGTTTCTAAAATTTTTTAGCTTCATTTGTTCTATTTCTAAATATTTATTATTTCCAGCCCCAAGATTAAGTTTACCTTCCGCCATTAGTTGAAGTGCATAATTTGCTTTATCCATTAGATCAGGGAAATCCGGTATTCTTTTTATTATTTCAGCAGAGGTATTAATTGCTGTATCCAAGGTAGATTTTGGGCTCTTGATGTTTTTTAACCAGCCCTCTAAAACTGGTCTAGATACCTCCCAAATATTGGTGTCTGGATAAATTTTTCTTGCAACTCCCTCAACAACAACCATTGTTTTTTGTAAAAGCAGTAAAGAAGGTTGTGTAGCCATATTGAATTTTTCAGTAATTTCAAATAGCTGTGCTAATAAATTACCTCCAGATATATCTTTGATTGACTGTCCAAAAATTGGTTCCCCAACAGATCTCAATGCTTGAGCAAATTCTTCCTTTGAAGCATCATTTGGAACTAACCCGGCTTGAAAATGAACCTCGGCCACCTTCATATAATCTCTTTGAATGAAGCCATATAAAATTTCAGCCAAAAATTTCCTGTTATTTTTATCTAATCTGCCCATAATACCAAAATCTACAGGTATTATATTTCCTTTTTCATCAACAAATAAATTTCCTTGGTGCATGTCTCCATGAAAAAAACCATCCCTAACAGCTTGCTTTAAAAAATGTTGTATTAAATTTTCCGCTAACATTTTCAGATCAACACCAAAATCTTTAAGTTTATTATGCTCTCGAATAGATATTCCCTTTACTTTGTCCAAGGTTAAAACTTTTTTTGTAGTGTAATTCCAATAAATTTTTGGAACATTAAAGCCTTTATCATTTTTTGTATTTTCATATAATTCGTTAGCTGCTGCTGCCTCGAATCTTAAATCCATTTCAATAGTAGTAATTTCGCGTAATAAATAAACAACTTCAACAAGTTTAAGTCTTTTGGCTTTTGAAAAAGTATTTTCAACAATGTAAGCAAATAACATTAAAGCATCTAATTCTTCGTTAAATAGCTTTTCTATCTCAGGTCTTAAAATTTTTATTGCAATTTCTTTATCTTCATTTTCATTTTTAATTCTTGCTATATGAACTTGAGCAATAGAGGCAGCAGCTATTGGCTCACTAATTTCTATAATATTTTTATATTGAATATCGCCAATTTCTTTCTTTATAATTTTTTTAGCTTCATACAAGTCAAAAGCAGGCACTTTATCTTGTAGTTTTTCTAAGTTTGTGGCCAACTCTTCCCCAATGATGTCAGGCCTTGTAGCTAGAAATTGACCGAGTTTAATAAATGTAGTGCCCATTCCTTGTAAAGCCACGCATAGCTTTTCCCCAGGGCTTTTTTGAGTAGTTAATAATTTAGTTGGAGACCCTATTGACAAAATATTAAAAAAAAAAATAATTGGCAAAGGCATAGCGTGAATTTGATTAATTGTGTCAATTGCTCCAGATGTTGACAGGTTTCTTGCTATTTTAAATAATTGGAAAATTCTTTTAACCACTTAAATTTTCCACCCAGAATGTATGGCAGAAATACCATTGGAAAGATTTCTATATTCAATATTACTAAATCCATTACATGCCATTAAGTCTACAAGCTCATCTTGGCTGTAAAATTCATTTATACTTTTAATTAAATAATCATAAGGTTTAGATGAACCAATAATATATTTGCCGACAAATGGGATGGCTTTTGAATACTGCTGATATAATAAATTAATCATCTCATTATTTACTTTAGAAAACTCTAGACACATAAAACGCCCACCAGGCTTTAAGACTCTAAAAGCCTCTTTCAAAGATAAATTTATATTTGAAACGTTTCTAATACCATAACTTATTGTATAAAAATCATATACATCATTTTTAAAAGGCAGCTGTTCTGCTTTAGCTTTGTACCATTTAATGTTTGATAAATTATTTAAATTAGACCTACCAAGAAGAAACATTTCATTATTTGGTTCAACGCAGGAAATTTTATTTGCATTGTTATTTTTCTTAGAAAAAATTTTGGCAATATCTCCTGTTCCAGAAGCAACATCAACAAGACTTTCATCTGGCTGAGGATTCATCCAAGTAATCATTTTATTTTTCCAAATGCGGTGAACACCCATGGACATAATGTCGTTCATCAAGTCATATTTTTTAAAAACTTTAGAAAAAACAGAATTGACTAAACTTGATTTATCTTGAATAATAGTTTTCATATTTAAATTATATGCCAGAATTACCGGAAGTAGAAGTTGTTAAAAGGTCCTTGGAAAATTGGATTATTAATTTACCTATTAAAAATATAGAAATTAATGAAATAAATTTAAGATATAAAGTTAAAACAAGAGAAATAAATCAAATAATTGGATCAAAGATCCAAAGTATCAAAAGAAGATCCAAATACTTAATATTCTTTTTAACGAACGGTTTTGTAATGATTGTTCATCTCGGTATGACAGGCAAGTTAATCGTAGAAAATAAATATAAGATAAAGAAAAAAACCAGTTTTTATTATAATCTCAAAGAAGAAAAAGACACTAAACACGATCATATAATATTTATTTTTGAAAATGGATATAAATTGATTTATAATGATGTAAGAAAGTTCGGATTTATCAAATTCGATAAAATAAATAACCTTGAAAAAAACGCACATTTAAAAATTTTAGGTCCCGAACCATTAGCGAATACTTATAATTTAAAATACTTTAAAAATTACATAAAAGGAAGAAAGCGAGTCATTAAAGATTTACTAATGGATCAAAAATTTGTATCGGGACTAGGAAATATTTATGTAAATGAAATTCTCTTTTGTAGCAAAGTGAGACCAACTCGAAAAATTAGTAAATTAGAAGACACTGAGGTTAAAAAAATATTAGATAATACAAAAAAAATATTGAGCAAGGCTATTGCGTCTGGAGGGTCCTCAATAAAAAACTTTTCAAATAGCGACGGAAAAGTGGGGTCTTTTCAACAACATTTTCGAGTTTATGGCAAAAAAGGAAATGTTTGTTCTAACGCTGATTGCAACAGAAAGATCGAAAAAATTGTTATATCTGGTAGAGCGAGTTTTTTTTGCCCAAAATGTCAAAAATAATAAAGTTGACCCTAATTATGCTGGCATATATACATTTTGAAAAACATGCCTAATACAAAATCAGCAATTAGAAGAGTAAGAAGGGTAAAAAAGCAAACCCAAATCAATAGAATAAGAAAAAGTAAATATAAAAACGCCGTAAAAGAAATGGACTTGCTAATTAAAGCCGAAGACAAAACAAAAGCTAAGAAGTATTTTGCAAAATTTCAGTCAATTCTAATGCAGGTTGCTAAATCAGGCGCTTTAAGCAAAAGAACAGCAGCTAGAAAAATCTCAAGAATTTCAAAAAAAATTTAAATTTAATCCTAACAATTCTAAGTCGTTTAGATTTAGTTTGTGAATCTACATTTAGTTTTAAAAATTAAATTTTCCTAAATATAGTTTCTTATCAAAGTTGTAAACTTTTAAGTTGCAAAATTTTTATACGCTGTTTCTATCTGTGCGTTAATGCTGCAACCTTATTTAATCTTTATTTTATTTAATTTAAATATCTCTTGCATAAATTTTTAAAAGAAGGTTAAAAGAAGTTCTTCAAAAAATAATTTATGGAAAAAAACAATATCAAAAAGCAAAACGTATATCTTTCAGAGGAAGAAAAAACTTTGAATTGGAACGAAATACAGGCCTCATTTGAAAAAACATTCGGTAATGAAATTTTTACAAGTTGGTTACAAAAAATTTCTTTAGTAAAAGAGTATAATGATTACTTAATACTCGGTGTGCCAACAAGATTTTTTAGAGATTGGATAGTATCCAGATATTTAGATAAAATTTTAGAAGGAGTCAAAAGTTTTAAGCTAAGCTTAAATAGAATAGAATTTAAAATAATTGAAGAAAATAAAAATAATTCAGAAACAATAAAAATTGATGAAATTAGCAAAGTAACTGAGATCAAGGATTCTATACTAAATTACAATAGGCTAAATCCTAATCTTAATTTTGATAATTTCATTAAAGGTAATAGCAACGATATAGCTTTGTCCTATTCCAAAAAAGTATGTGAACATATATCGAGACACAATCCACTGTACATCTGTGGGGGAGTTGGTTTAGGTAAAACTCACCTGTTAAACGCAATTGGTTTAGAACTTCAATCTGATAATAATGTTATGTTTATTTCTGCGGAACGCTTCATGTACCATTTTATAAAATCTATAAAAAAAAATGATATGGTAAATTTTAAAGATTTTTTTAGAAAATCATCAGTATTTATCATTGATGACATACAATTTATTAGAGGAAAAGAAAGCCTACAGGAAGAATTTTTCCATACATTTAACAGTTTAATGGACAAGGGCTCCCAGATTATTATATCCGCTGACAGACCCCCCGTGAAATTAGATAGAGTGCAAGAAAGAATTAAATCGAGATTAGCTGGAGGATTAGTAGTTGATATAGACGCTCCCGATTTAGAATTAAAAGTAAAAATTATCAAGAAAAAAATTGTAGAAATACAAAATCAATTTAAAGAAAATATAAACTTAAGCGATGATGTAATAAACTACATTGCCAATGAAAGTAAAACGAACATTAGAGAACTTATCGGCATTTTAAATCGTGTAATCGCATTTAGCAGAGTTCATAACAAAATCTTGAATATAAGTGACTGTAAAAATATATTGAAGGATGTATTTAATCAAATTAGAGTAATTACAGTCGATAAAATTCAAAATGTAGTAGCTAATTTTTTTAACATTCCTTTAAGCGACATGCTTTCTCAAAGAAGATCCAGACCTTTGGCTAGGCCAAGACAAATAGCAATGTTTCTAGCAAAAAAAATGACCACTAGATCTCTTCCTGAAATTGGTAGAAGATTTGCCAACAGAGATCATACGACAGTGATACACGCTGTAAAGACCATTACAAGATTATCAGAACAAGACGACGAAATGAAAAAAAATATTATTCAAATAAAAAGTCTTTTAATGGAGCAGTAATTGAAATGCAGTTTATTGTTAAAAGAGATAACTTATTAAAATCTTTAAATTTTGTTCAAGGAGTAGTCGAAAAAAAAAATACACTTCCAATACTTTCAAACGTATTGTTACAACTTAAAGACAACAAACTTTCTATAGTCGCAACAGATCTAGATATAATATTTTATGATGAAATTAGTGAAGTTAAAATTTTAAAAGAAGGAAGCACAACAACATCCGCTACCATACTTTATGATATTCTTAGAAAGATACCTTCTAATTCGGAGCTTAATTTTGATTTAAAAAATGAAAACAAACTTAGTTTAAAAAGTGAAAATTCAGATTTTAACTTACTTTGTCTACCAACAGATAACTATCCAACATTTACAGATGAATTTGAAGGATCAGAAATAACACTTAACAATGAAAAGTTTTTAAAACTATTAAATAAAACTAAAATTGCTATTTCAAATGATGATACGAGACATTATTTAAATGGAATTTTTTTACATTTAACCGAAGCCCACGGAAGAAATTTTTTAACTGGTGTAGCAACAGATAGTCATAGATTATCTTCTAGCAGTCTTGAAATAGAAAACATAGAAAACTTTTCACCTCTTATCTTGCCACGAAAAACAGTTTTTCAACTTTGTTCGTTATTAATGGAAACATCTGAAAAGCTATCTATGCAAACAAGTGAAAATAAAATTAAATTTTCTTTCGGAAAAATGAGATTAATTTCAAAAGTTATTGATGGAAAATTCCCAGACTATAAAAAAGTTGTACCTGCTAATAATGAAAAATCACTAGTCGTGTCCTCAAAAGATTTTATAAATTCAATAGAAAGAGTCACAAGTGTTTCATTGGACAGAAAAGAAGGAATAAAGTTAGTTATAACAAAAGAAAACGTTCAACTTTCAGTAAATAGCGCAAACTCTGGAGACGGTACTGAAATTATTAAAGCTAATTTCAGCTCAGATAATCTCAATATTAGTTTCAACTCAAAATATCTAATTGATATTGCATCTGAGATTGAAGATAACAATTTAAAAATGAATTTGAAAGACTCCGTTTCACCGGTATTAATCGAAGACAACACAGACAAAAACAGTTATTATGTTATAATGCCCATGAAAATCTAATTCTGTCTACAATTGAAATTTTTTTTTATTTTAAAGCTAAAACCATTGATATTAGATCATTCTAAGCTCTGTCGTTTAACAGAAGTTTTCTATTAACCTAAAAAAATGTTATAAATAAACATCTAATTTAAAATAATGTCAAAAAATTCTGCTTTAAATTCCAATCCATTATATGGCGCGGACCAAATAAAAGTTCTTAAAGGCTTAGATGCTGTAAGAAAAAGACCGGGCATGTATATCGGAGACACCGATGACGGTTCAGGACTACATCATATGGTTTTTGAGGTTATTGATAATGCCATAGATGAAGCATTAGCCGGTCATTGTAAAAATATTACCATTATTATGAATCAAAACAACACTATTACCGTAGAGGATGACGGAAGAGGAATACCGGTTGATATGCATAAAGGTGAAAAAATGTCGGCCGCCGAAGTTATTATGACTCAGTTGCACGCAGGAGGAAAGTTTGACCATGACTCTTATAAAGTTTCAGGGGGGTTGCACGGTGTTGGTGTTTCTGTAGTAAATGCATTATCTGAGAAGTTAGAACTAAATATTTACAGAGATGGTAAAGAATATTCAATAATATTCAAAGATGGAAATTCAATAAAGCCCATAAAAGAAATAGGCAAAACTAAGAAAAAAGGTACTAAGATAAATTTTTTGCCATCAAAGCAAATATTTTCTTCAACAAAGTTTAGTGCAGCTATTCTAGAAAAAAGAATTAGAGAATTAGCTTTTTTAAACAAAGGAATTCTCATAAAACTTATTGACAAAACATCCAAAAAAGAAAAAGAATTTATTCATAAATATGATGGTGGAATTCTAGAGTTTGTAAAACACATTAATAACAAGAAACCTCTTCTAGTAAATAAAAACGAAAAAGAGGTATTTAAAAAACCTATTTATGTTACCGCAACAAAAAACAATATAGTTGTGGAATGTTCTTTAGAATGGAACGCTGGATATTCAGAAGATGTTTTGCCTTTCACAAATAATATACCTCAAAAAGATGGTGGCACGCACTTACTAGGCTTTAGAAGCGCATTAACAAGAGTAATTAATAAATATTTTAGTGAGAGAAACAATAAAAAAAATAAAATAACCTTATCAGGAGAAGATATTAAAGAAGGGTTGACTGCAGTATTATCAATTAAGATGCCAGATCCTAAGTTTTCATCTCAAACAAAAGATAAGCTTGTATCATCAGAGATTAGACCAATTGTTGAAAATATAATCAATGACAAGGTTGCAACGTGGTTTGATCAAAATCCATCCATAGCCAAAACGGTATTAGAAAAAATTACTCAAGCAGCTACAGCAAGAGATGTAGCAAGAAAAGCAAGAGATAGCGTTAGAAGGAAAGGAACTTTCGAGCTTTCAGGCTTGCCGGGAAAATTAGCTGATTGTCAAATTCAAAAAAGAGAAGGTACTGAATTATTTATAGTAGAGGGAGATTCAGCGGGAGGATCTGCGAAACAAGGAAGAGTAAGAGAATACCAGGCAGTTCTACCCCTAAGAGGAAAAATTTTAAACACTTTTGTAAATGGTAAATCCAACAGCGACGATCATGCCATAAAAGTATTGGCAAAAATGATGTCTTCAAATGAGATTGTTACATTGATCAACGCACTAGGAACGGGTTCAAAAGATTTTAACATTGAAAATTTAAGGTACGATAAGATTGTAATTATGACTGACGCTGATGTGGATGGATCACATATAAGGACTTTGCTACTTACCTTTTTTAACAACTACCCTTTTCATCAACTGATTGAAAACGGGCATATTTATTTAGCTCAACCACCATTATTTAAAGTAACTAAATTCAATAAAAGTGTCTATATTAAAGACGAAAAGACTCTTGAAGAGCATATTATTAAAATTGCTGGCAAAGTAGATGTAAAACTAAAAAAAGGATCATCCGAATATAACAGATTTATGCAAGATCAAAGAGAGAAGTTATCAATACAAAGATTTAAGGGATTAGGGGAAATGAACCCAGAAGAATTATGGCAAACTACTTTAAACCCAGAAAACCGAACCATGTTAAGGGTCCAATATACAAAAGGAACTAAGGAAAAATCCAAAGAAGATCAAAAAATGATTCAGATATTAATGGGCGATGATGTTGCACCAAGAAAAGAATTTATTACAAGCAACGCTTTGGATGTTGCTAACCTCGATATTTAATAGTTAAGATGATTCTTGCTACTCTTTTTAGGCTAGAGGAAAATTTACAATTAGACAAAAAAACTCTTGTTATATTAAGATATATAGCAATATTTGGTCAACTTTTTGCAGTAAATTTAGTTTATAATTACCTTAATTTAATTTTTCCTATTATAGAAAGTTATATTATTATATTTGTTGGATTATCAACCAACCTTTATCTGCAATTTAGAATTAGAAGCAATCAATTAAAAGATATTTATGCTTCTTTATTTCTTTTTTATGATTTAATTCAACTCAGCATATTATTATATTTAACTGGAGGAATTTTAAATCCTTTTTCATTTTTACTTATAATCCCTACAATTGTTTCATCAACATTTCTAAGTATGGGCACTACAATATTGCTTGGATTTTTTACTTCGATTTTATTATTCATACTTTCCTTTTTTTTTCTTCCATTACCTGGCATAGAAATTGGAACTTTCTCCTTCCCTATTTTTTACAAGACAGGAATACTTGTGGCAATTCTTATTGGGTTAATCTTTTTAAGTTATTTCGGAATTAGGTTTTCTGGTGAAACAAAAAAAAGGTCAGAAGCATTTAATAAGTTAAAGGAGGTAATTTCTAAAGAATATGAATTAGAGTCCTTAGGAGGACAAGCAGCTGCAGCAGCTCATTCGCTTGGTACTCCACTAGCCACAATTACTGTCGTTGCAAAAGAGCTTAGGAAAGAAATTGGAAATAATTCAGAATATTCAAAAGACATTGATCTATTAATTAGTCAAACAAAAAGATGTAGTGAAATATTAAAAAAAATTTCTAGAAAACAAATTGAAGATGATAAATTTATAAGTAATATAAAAATTGAAGATTTATTGCATGAAATAATTGATTCCTTTAAAGAAACTTCATCAAAAGAGATAAATATAATTCCAGAAAAAGATGAAAATAAAATTGATATTCGAAGAACACCAGAAATTATTTATGGTTTGAGGAATTTTATTGGTAATGCTGTAAAATTTTCAAAAAGTAAAGTAGTAATATATTTAAAAAGCGATCAAAAAAAAATTATTGTAACTATAATTGACGACGGACCTGGGTTTCCAGACGATGTTGTAAATATTCTAGGTGAGCCTTATATCAAATCTAAATCAAAGGATGTGAGTTCAAATTCTGGCTTAGGCTTGGGAATATTTTTAGGAAAAACTCTACTAGAAAAACAGGGAGCTCATTTGCTTTTTTCTAAAAATACTATATTAGGTGGCGCTTCAGTAATGATTGCTTGGGATATAAAAAATCTTAAGCCTAGCGTTTAAATTCAAATGTGTACGACAAAATTTTATAGGCTAATTTTGCTACTAAAAAGTTATAAGAGTCGAAATTTTTAATTGGCGCTAGTTCATTTATATCTGCCCCTACAATATTAGAAATTTGACAAACTTTTTTAATAATTGGCAAAACATCCTCCCACAATAAGCCACCTGGCTCTGGTGTGCCGGTCGCAGGCATTATACTTGCATCAAAACCATCTACATCGAAGGTAATGTAAACGTTTTTACCACCAAATAATTTTTTTAGTTTATTTAAATTCCATTGTTTTTTATCTTTCCCCCAAAAAATTTCTATTCTTTCTCTATTGTTATTATAATAGTTCATTTCTAGCTGAGACAGATTTCTTATTCCAAAGGACACAACTTTGACATTATCAAAATCTAAGCAACGTTTAATTGCCGACGCATGAGAAAATTTTTCACCATTATAACTTTCTCTCAAATCTGCATGTGCATCAAAATGCAATAATACGATTTCACCATATTTTTTCACAAATGGTTTGATTGCTCCAGGAGTGATAGAATGCTCTCCACCAAAAACCATTGGAAATTTATTTTGCGATATTATCTTTTCATTGATATTTGATAGTTGGGCTAAAGCATCCTCAATTTTATTTTTTATTGGAAAAGGTTTTAAAGTTTTAATTCCTATTTCTTTATAAGGTTCTTTATTTAATTCCTCATCAAATAACTCAACTTGATGGGAGGCTTTAATAATTTCTTTTGGACCATTTTTAGTACCTCCTCCGTAACTGACGGTTTTTTCTAAACCAAATGGAACTACAACAACTTTATTTTCAATTTTAAGATTTGCATCATAACCAAGAAAACCTTTTTTTTGATTTAAATAATTCATTTAGGATTTAAATATCTGTGAAAAATTTCTTCTTTTTCTATCTTTCCAATTTTGACGGTGATAAACGTCACTTGCAATTAAAGGAAGTACACTCGTAGCTTCTGCAAATACCATTTGTTCTTTTGTAACATCTACTTTTCCCCAAGAGCTTGCTTCTTTTAAAGTAGAGCTGCTGCATGCACCATCTCTTGTATCTGCTACCGTAATTTGAATTGCATATTTATGCATATCAACTTTTTTACCTAACAGTTCCGCACAAACAACGGTATCTTGTACAAAATTTTTTGGAACCCCCCCACCAATCATAAGTAGTCCAGATTGTTTTGATTGTAATTTGATTTCTGTGAGTTCTCTAAACTCTCTAATCGAATCGATAGTTATGTGTTTTTCAGGATTTTGTTCTTGATGCATAACCAAACCGAAGCCTGCCGAGCTATCTGTAAAAGCAGGACAAAATATCGGCACATTATTGTCATAAGCCATTTCTATTAGCGAATTTTTTTTTTTGGCATTGGTCTTTAAATATTTGCCTATTTCTTTTATGAATTCTCTAGAAGTATATGATTTAGATTCTAGCGAATTTGCAATATCACAAATAGTTTTATCACAAGCTTGAAGCTCTTCCTCGTCAATGTAGGTGTCATAAATTCTGTCTATATAATTTCTTCTAAGTTCAGTATCGTCTTGAAACTGAGAGCCTTGATAGTGTTTGAAACCCAAAGCCTCAAAGAAATCCATATCAATTATTGCAGCCCCAGTAGCGACTATTGCATCTACCATATTGTATTTTATTAAATCTGAGTAAAGATCCATACAACCAGCGGCTGAGGTAGAACCTGCTAAAGTCAAAAAAATTGAACAGTTTTTGTCTGCAACCATTTCATTGAGTATACCAGCAGCTTTAGCCGTGTCTCTTGATGTGAAAGACATCTTGCCCATAGATTCTATTATTTTACGAGCATCAAATGACGTTATATCTATGTGTTCAACGGGTTTATTTAAAAAGGATTTTTTATTATTCCCAATCTCTGGACTATTTTTTTTATTCATTAAGCAACCAAGTAATTAACTTTTTTACTTAAGTCATCATATAAAGATATAATTGGATCGTCATTTACTTCAAAAATTTGATCAGAATAAAAACCATTAAATTTCGTTCTAAATGTCAAACCATAAGCACCTAGTTGACCTAATTCTATATAATCACCTTCTTTTATGTTGCTGGGTAGTAAAAATGGTCCTTTCATATAATCTAAACTATCGCAAGTTGGACCAAAAAAACTAAATGATGTAAGTTTTTTTGATTGAACTTTACCAGAAGAGATCATTTTATTTGGTAATATAAAATTCGGAACACCCGCATCAAATAATGTTCCATAAGTACCATCGTTTATGTAAAGATTTTGTTTTTTTCTTAATATCACTTTCACTATTGTCGAGCCACTTTCTGCAACTATAGCTCTACCAGGCTCACAGATGATTTCAGGTAAATTAGGTAATTTTAAATCATCTAAAGCATTTTTTATTTCTTCAATATAGTTATTTAATGGCTCAGGATTTAAATCAGGATATACTGATGGGAAGCCACCTCCGACATTGATTACATCAGGTACAATTTTTGTTTTTTTAATTATATTCCCAATTTCTGAAATACCTTTTGAGTAAGAAATTTTATGCATACATTGTGAACCCACATGAAAACTGATCCCAAGTCTTTTTGCATGCTCTTTACAAAGTCTTACCAAACCGTGAGTTTCAGAAGGCGAAGCACCAAATTTTCTTGATAAATCTATCTCCGCATGTTCGTTTGAAACAGCTATTCGAACAAATAAATTTAAATCTTTAGCTTGATTTGTTTCTTCAATAATTTTTCTAAGTTCATCTTTATTATCTAGAGCAAAATTTCTAACACCAAAATCAAAATAAGCGGAGGCGATACATTTTCTATTTTTTACAGTATGCATAAAATATAAATTAGCTTCCGGTTTTAGTTTTTTGATTAATTTAATTTCATTTATAGAAGCTACGTCAAAATCTCTAATGCCATTAGCAATGATTTGTTTTAAAACTTTTTCGTTAGGATTTGTTTTAACAGCATAAAGCGTTTTGCCAGGAAACTTATCCTTAAAAAACTTTATAGATTTTTTTATTGAATCAGGCCGTATGCAATATACCGGATAGTCTGGCTTCAATGTGTTAACTAACTCATTAACGTCTTTAAATTTTCCCATTTCATGTGTCCCTCTTTTGTTTACACAGAAGGTTTTTAAAAAATTTTAATAAAAAAAACCTTACTTATTCGCGTTTAAGGTTTTTTTCAGTTTATGTAAAGAAAAAAATGCGAATTTGAACTATTGTAATTTTTTATACAATTACTATATGTTTGATATGAGAGCTCAAAAAAATTACCCTGAACAACTAAATTTGTCTGATTTTTCTGACAAGACCCTGTTAATCCTAGATGATGATGATCCTTTAAGAGGAAGGCTGTCAAGAGCCATGGAAAAGAAGGGTTTTGTTGTAAAGGAAGCTAAATCTGTGGCTGAAGGTCTCCAAATAGTTAAAAAAAATCCTCCAGGCTTTGCTTTAGTAGACTTGAGATTGGAAGATGGAAATGGTTTAGATGTAGTTAAGGAGCTATCAAAAAACAAAAAAGAAAGTAGAATTGTAATGTTAACCGGATACGGGAATTTACCAACAGCTGTAGCCGCTGTAAAAGCCGGAGCCATAGATTATATAGCTAAACCCGTTGACGCCGATGATGTTGAAGCTGCATTGCTAGCCGCCCCTGAGTCTAAAGCAAAACCACCTGAAAACCCAATGTCAGCGGACAGAGTAAAATGGGAACACATTCACAGAGTATTCGAATTGTGTAACAGAAATGTTTCAGAAACAGCTAGAAGGCTTAAAATGCACCGTAGAACTTTGCAGAGAATATTATCTAAAAGATCTCCTAGATAATTTAAATTATTTTTTTAATTTTCTTAATTTGATTGATGGCAAAAGTTGCTAAAAGAATTTTAAATAATTCAGCTAATAAAAAAGGTCTAGCCCCTAATTCAAATATAGGTTTTTCCCAACCAATTAATCCACCAAGCCAAATCATTCCTAAAATATAAATAAAGCTTGTTGCAAAAGTTAATTTAATAAAATTTTTAATTAAATTATTGTCATAATTAAACTTTCCTGCCAAAAAAACAGCAACTAAAAAACCAAGCAAATAGCCCATCGTTGGACCCGTAAAATAAACCAAACCTATTCCTTTTTCAGGTGTGCCTGAAAAAACTGGCAAACCAACCATTCCTTCAAATAAATATAATGCGACAGATGTAATTCCTAGCTTCCATCCAAATCCAATACCAATCATTAAGATTACTAAAGTTTGCATTGTCATTGGCACTGGATAAAAGGGAATTTTTATTTTTGATGAAATAGCAAGAATAATTGTTCCAATTAAAGCTATAAATAAACTTTTTATTAATTTTGCTTGTTTAAAATTTTTTACGTATTCCATATATATATATCTAACTTAATTTTAACTTAAATCTAGTTATTTGTTAACTGCACAAATACATCTTCTAAATCACTATCTTCTGTTACAATATCTACTATTTTTATATCATTTTGACTTAGATAATTAATAATTTCTCCAAAGTTTAGTGAATTTTTTTCATAAATAACCGAAATTGAATTATGTGAGCTTATTTTAAATTGAATTTTTTTCATTTTTAAAATCTTATTTTTATCTATATTTTCTACTTTAAAATTAATCTTTTTAGTTTGAATTCTATCTAAAAGTTTTTGAGTCGTATCAAGAGCCACTAAATTTCCTTTATCAATAATTGCTATTTTATTGCACATTTCCTGAGCTTCAAATAGATAATGAGTGGTCAAAATTATTGTAACACCTTCTTTGTTTAACTCTTTTACATTGTTCCAAAGGTTTTTTCTTAATTCGACATCAACTCCCGCTGTTGGCTCATCTAAGATTAGGACAGGTGGCTGATGGACCATCGCTTTTGCAATAAGCAACCTTCTTTTCATGCCACCCGATAAACTTCTAGAGTAAGCATCGGCTTTTTCCTCTAGCGCAACCATTTTCAAAATTAAGTCTGTTATTCTATCCTTTTTTTTTACTCCGTATAACCCAGCCTGCAATTCAAGCAATTTTCTAGGGCTAAAGAAAGCATCCAAATTGATTTCCTGTGGGACTATTCCAATCGAAGCTTTAACTTGTCTAGGATTTTTATCTAAATTAAAACCCCAAACATCTACATTACCACTCGTTTTAGCCACAGTTCCTCCAAGAATACTTAAGAAAGTTGTTTTCCCTGCGCCGTTGGGTCCAAGTAAACCAAAAATCTCACCTTGTTGCACTTTAAAACTTAAATTATTTAATGCAGTGTTTTGTTTTTTAGTTTTAGGATTAGAGTAAACCTTTGTTAAATTTTCAACAGTTAAAGCAAATTTATTCATAGTTTGTTAATTATTGATAAGAAATTAATGTAATATATATATATGAGATCCTTAAAAAAAACAGATCATTTTTATCTCATAGATGGTTCTGGATACATCTTTAGAGCTTATTATGCTTTGCCACCGTTGTCGCGAAAAAGTGATGGATTGCCGACTGGTGCAGTAAGTGGTTTTTGTTCCATGCTTTTTAAATTACTAGAAGACTCAAGAGCAGATGACTCGATTCACAAGCCAACACACTTCGCGGTTATATTTGATTCTGCTAGAAAAACTTTTAGAAATGATATTTATAGCGAATACAAAGCAAATAGATCTGAAGCGCCAGATGATTTAGCTCCACAGTTTGAATATATAAGAAAATCAGTTGCAGCATTTAATTTACCTTCTATAGAACTTCTTAATTATGAAGCGGACGATCTTATCGCAACTTACGCAAAAAAAATTACAGATGCAGGCGCTAAAGTCACAGTGATATCTTCCGACAAGGATTTGATGCAACTAGTTTCAGATAAAGTTAGATTATATGACCCAATGAAAAGTAAAGTTATTGGAGAAAAGGAGGTTTTAGAAAAATTTGGAGTAAAACCCTCTCAAGTTATAGATGTTCAGTCTTTAGCAGGCGATTC
>MDTF01003730.1_pt1 | contig 20584 bp, 25 predicted proteins | sample 811191 | NCBI WGS metagenome assembly MDTF01 (sample SAMN05326649, study PRJNA326480) | marine metagenome | isolation source: seawater | place: Southern Ocean | collected 2011
ATCGGCTCTCTGATCAGATATTCTTGGATAGACTCTGGGGTGGAAGATAACCCCATTGCATCTGGCGAGGAGGCGGGGGACAGCGTAAATTTCTTACAGGAAAATGGGTACGACGACAACGAATCTGCAATGAGCGGCGTCTTCATAGAGTCGGCAGATATAGCCATTGGCGATGGCGATCAATTTGCTTTCGTTAAGAAAATAATTCCCGATCTAGCATTTTTTACTCAGACTGGAGTAGGGACCACGCCAGCAATGAACTTGGTGTTAAAGCGCAGGAATTACAACAATCAGACTTTAACCACGGACTCGACAACTCAGGTTACCCAGAGCTCGACGTTCAGTAACGTAAGGACAAGAGCTCGCCAGATTGTTTTACGGTTCGAGAGCGATGATGACGCCACACAGCAATTGGGTTACAAATGGCGCCTAGGCTCTACAAGGATTGACATTCAACCTAGCGGAAGGCGCTAATGAGCAGGCTGCTTCAGACCCGACTTCCAGTTTCTTCTGGGGTTTCCGTAGATTCTGCAACTTTTAATCGCCTAGTGAGAATATTAGAAATTAACTTGGGATCAGTAGATTACACGATTTCTCCGCATTTCAACGCAGACGAAGTGGCTAGTCTACAGTTCGCTACTGGTGCTATAATCTTTAACACGACTCTTGAGGTTCATCAAGCTTTTGATGGCCATGCATTTCGAGATCTGTACAGTCATCAAATTTACGTGTCCGGCAATAGTGTTTCTTCGGCAGTCGGCGCCTTGACAGTGAGCATTTGACCAATGAATACAGAATTAGAAAACACGCTGATGGGCATTATTGAAGCACAGACAATGATGCAGGGCGGCGAAGTTTATCCCCGAAGAATGGCTGACGGCGGTGTCGCCGAGGCTCCTAGTCAAGAAAAGCTCGCCATGATTGCTGAAGCCCAGCAGGCGGCAAGTGAACCAGTTACAGACCCCAATGCCGCAATAGCCCAAGCAATAGAGGAGCTAATGATGCAAGCGGGGATGACTGATGACCCAGCAGAGAAGGCTAAACTTGAGCATTTGGCTGAAGCCGCGATGGTTGGCTCTCAAGCCCCGATGGCTGAGCAAGCAATTCTTCTGGCGCAACAGGGGCGCGGTGATGACACCGCCTTGGCTCATTTGCGACCCGGCGAAGTTATACTTCCCCCAGAGGCTTTTGAGGACGAAGACTTTGAGCGCATTGTGCAGAACAAATTTGCCGAGCTTGACATAGATCCAGCGCAAGCAGTTGTCGGTGTTGGCATTGCATCTCTAAATCCAATCACCGGCCTTGAAGAGTTTGGTTTCTTTAAGAAGCTGGCCAAGGGCGTCAAGAAGGTTGTGAAGAAGGTAATTAAGCCACTGGCCCAAGTGGCTCAGTTTATACCTGGTCCTTGGCAGCCAATTGCCGCCTTGGCAAACAAAGCATTTACTGTTTACGACGTAGCGAAGGGCGGAAATCCGTTACAGCTTTTAACTCTTGCTGGTCCCCTTGCGTCTGGCGGTAGCTTTACTGACAACATATCCAACATATCCAAGGCGGGCGGCGGTAGCTTTTTGTCGGGCATTGGTAAAGGATTAACTGGCACTGGGTCAGCTATATCATCTGGTATTGGCGGCTTGATGTCAGATCCTCTTGGAACTTTTACTGGTTCTGCGACTGGAGGAGGAATACCCAGCCTTCTAAGAACCGCAACATATTCTGGTCAAGCAATGCCCACGGACGCCATTGCTGGGGCCGGATCTAGTGTATTAAATCCATCAAGCTTATATGGCGCTCCACAAGGTGGATTCCAAAAAGTCGGTATGCAAATGGCCGGAATAGGCGGAGCGGGTGCGGGCCCAGCAGGAGGCCCAGCAGGAGGCACCAGTCCAGAAGATTACGCATCACAATATTATCAGCAGCTTATTGCTGGGGGAATGTCTCAGGATGAGGCGGGCGTTTTGACCGAGCAAGCTTATCAGGCATATTTGGCTCAACTTGGACAGACCGCACCCGGCGGCGGGGTATCGGCATCAGGCGGAATATCTGCGCTGAACCGAGCTCTCAACCCATTTATTAGCGGTGGCGCCATCGACAACGCTTTTGATACGCCTCAGTGGCTAAAAGATCTTGGCAACAGCTTTGGCCTTGGGAGCAACAACCCAACGCCGAACATTATTAAAGGTATGACCAATCCAAATGTTGAAGGTGGATTTGCTGGAGCAATGCAGGGCCTTACTGGCGGAACGGGTGGAATGGGCCAGTTAGCCGCCGCCGGAATCCCCGCCTACCTTCTTGGTAAAATGGCTTACGACGAAGCGAAGAATGATCGCGGCGTCGCGCAGACGCCATTGACTACCATGAATGCGGCGGGCAGATACAACATTGAAGCAGAGATTGCTAGAAGAATGGGCAATCAGGCTCCGAATCCTACTGAGTTTGGATTGTTGCCTAGCAACACCCTACCTCAACTTGCTGGAGGACAACCTCCAGCGGGAATGGCGTATGGCGGCCCAGTCATGGCTTATGCCGATGGCGGCAACGTCAGTATGCAAGAGTTCCAGAGAATGGTTGGCGACATTCAGGGCGAAGGCACAGAGATATCGGATGACATCCCAGCAATGCTTAGCGACGGCGAGTTTGTAATGAACGGGCAGGCAGTTCGTGGCGCTGGGGCCTTCACAATGAAGAAGGACGGCGGCATCATTACCTTAGAGGCTGGCGGCGAGGAGTCCAGAGATAAGGGCACCGACCTAATGTATCAAATGATGGAACTGTTTAAAGAGTTCGCAGGAGAACCAGCATGACTGTTGATCAAATAATGCAGAGCCCCGAGTATCAGAATGCGTTACAAAGATTTCAGGATTCTCAAGGGCAAGATGCAGAGGCCAAAGCAATTCTTGATGGCTTTCAGTCGCAGATTTCCGCTAATGCGGGAGATGAGAGGATGCCCGCAGAGCAGGCTTTAGCTTCCCCGCAGGCGAGTACATTAATGGGAACTGACCCCAGCGAAAGCCCCTATGTTAGCAGTGTAAATTCTACGCAAACTTCGATGGACCCAATTACCCAGCAGTTGCTTTATGGACTGGACGGCCAAGGTGGTTTCATACCCGGCGCAATGCAAGCTGCAAATCGCACATTCTTTGATGAGCAGGGTCGCCCGATTGTAATACCGCAGGAGGTTGCTGGCTTTAATCAAGATCAATTAGCAGCCATGAATCTTGCGAGAAGCAATGTCGGCTCTCAGCTTCCATTCCTTCAGCAGTCGGAAGCCGAGATACGTGCTGGCCTTGGCGCACTTGATCGTGGTCAATCCCAGCAGCTGGGATCTCAGGGCCGATCTTTATCGGAGCTACGGCGCGGAGCAAGACAATCTGACTTCCAATCTCAACTTGGACTCGGAGATGCCCTAAGAGGAAATAGAGCAAACGAAGCAATCGCTCAAGGGTCTACCTCTCAATTTGGCCGAAATTTAGGCGGACTAGATTCCTTATCTCGCGGCGCTGTTGATCAGTTTGGAAATACGATTGGCGGAGCCACAGGAAACTTACAGCGCGGTGTTTCAGATTTAGGCTTTGGTTTAGATCGCTCGCTTGGCGCAGAGGCTGCGTCCTTCAACCAATTGCGGTCCGGTCTGACTGATGCCTCGGGAACTCTTAGGGGTGCGGGTGCATCTCTCGGTCAGGGTTTGTCTGAGGCAACGGGCGCTATGGGCGCTGCGGCAAGTGGTTTGCGCAGCGGTCAGTTGGGCGCAGCAAACACCTTGCGCGGAGCCGGAGATGTTTTAGGTAGCGGTTTATCGAGAGCGGAAAGCGCCCTTGGTTCTGCTGGCGGTCGTCTTGGTAGCGGGCTTTCTGCGGCAACGGGTGCATTGAGCACTGCCGAGCAAAGATTGGGCGACGAGCTCTATGGCGCTATTGGCGCAGAGCGTGGCGCCGTTGATCGGTTTGGGCGAGAGTCAGCGCAAGCGACCGGAAGCCTAGCGGGTTCTGTAGATCGCTTCGGCAATAGAATAGATGACGTTGAACAATTCGGTATAGGTGCTTTAGGTAACTTTACTGGAGATCTTGGGGAGTCGCAGGAATTGTTGCGCGGCACCACCAGCCAATCTTTTGATCCGTCATCTATAAACAATTTTTACAATCCTTATGAAGACGCGGTTGTTAGCCAAACTATTCAGGACGCAACTAAGGGTCTTTCTCAGGCTGACATGCAAGAGTTTGCCAGCAATGTTGCCAGAGGCGGAGAGTCGGCGTTTGGCTCCCGCGCTCAACTGGGGGCTTCAGAACGAGCAGAGGCTGTTGGTCGAGGTCTAGCAAAAGAGGTTGGCGGTATTCGTGCGGCTGGATTCCAAAATGCACAGACTGCTGCAATGAACGAGTTTCAGCGACAGCAAGATGCCCAGAGGCAGGGTGCCACAGGGCTGGCTTCTCTGAGCGGCCAGAAACTTGGCGCATCCGAGCGACTGTCTGGCCTTCTCGGATCTGGCGCCGGTCAACGCCTTGGTGCAGAGCAAAGCTTGTCTGGACAGATGTCGTCGGATGCGGCACAGCGACTGCAAGCAGAAAGAAGTATTGCAGACAGACTGTCTGCCGCAGGAAGTCAGCGCTTTGGCGCAGGGCAGTCTCTGGCTTCAATGATGGGTAATCAAGCGTCTCAAGAGTTTGGCGCTGATCAAGCGCTGGCTAGTATGATAGGCGGTAATGCGGCACAAAGATATGGGGCAGATCAGGGGCTATCAAGCCTAATGAACAGCCAAGCAAATGCCGCCTTGGCCGCAGATCAAGCAACCGCAAATATGAGAGCCAATCAAGCAACCCAGCAGTTTGGTGCAGACCAATCCTTGGCTAACATGCTTGGTAATCAGGCGTCTCAGCTTGGGTCGGCAGGCCAATCTCTTGCTCGAAGAGTCGGCGATGTTTCGCAGACAAACTTTGGTGCAAATCAGGCGATGACTAACCAGCAGATGGCTCAAGCGCAGGGTATGTTAGGCGCCAATCAAAATATGAATACGCAATTGAGAAACAGCGCCTCTCAGAATCTTGCTGCTCAGCAGCAGCTAGGCAACACAATGGCTAACATGGGTCAGGCGTCAAGCAACGCAAGAAATATGTATGGCCAAAATACCATGGCTAACGCGCAGGCTGTTTCTCAGGGTTACGGTCAACTTGGCAACGTGCAGAATCAAATCGGCCAACAGCAACTGCAAGCCCAGCAGAATTATGGCGGGTTCTTGCAGAACTTAGGCGGTCAGGTTTCAAATGCTAACAACCAAGATACCAACACGCTGATGAATATGGGTAACATGCAGCAGGGTCTGACTCAGCAGCAGCTAGACGCACAACGTGCGGGATTGCTGCAAGCGCAGCAGGCTCCTTTGGCGCAGTACCAATCCTTGATGCCATTTATGAACTTGGGCGTTGGCGCTGGTGGATCTTCCCAGATCACCACAAATTACTCCCCAACGCCAAGCGCGTTGCAAGCTGGTTTAGCAACGGGCTTGGGCACCTTGGGTGCAGTGGGCAACTTTGTTGGTCAGACGAGCGGTAACAACCAGCCGTCGCAATACTACTATCCTCAACCAGCGAGAACATAGGCAGACAACATGGCTACGGTTAATCCAACAGTAGATTACTTTAAAAAGCTAGAAGAGCTACAGAAGACTCGCACTGCACCGACTTACGACGACATTAGTACGCGTGCAAGCGAGCTATCTATGCTTATGCCCCAGCAACGTCGGGCTAACTTTTACGACCTTGCTACATCTTTGTCTCAGGGCCTAACTCAGCAGGCGGCAAGCGGTCGCCCCTCTTCGGTTGGATATGGCCTAGCGGCTGGCTTTAACCTGTTCAGCGAAGCGGCGCAAAAGCGCAGGGTAACCGCCGATGAAATGCAGACCAAGCTAATGCAGATGGCCTATACGGACATTGAGAAGAAAAGAGCAGACAGCAAATTGATGCAAGAAAAGATGCTGGATTCAAATTTTGATTATGAAATAGAAATGCTCAAGAACAACGGCGGTTACTTTAAAGGAAAAAGCGTAGAGGCGGCGGCCTTGAACCTAATGATTCAGGCAGAAAAAGATCCTGCGTTGAAGGAAACCCCAGAATACAAAGTTGCTTTGGCGATCTTAACGAAGCCACGGCAGTCTACGGTTCAAACTGAGGAGGGCCTTCAAAGCATTACGATACCCGGCCTTGATTTAAGCAGCGTGTTCTCTGACGCTCCAGCCGGCCCTGCGGCAGATACAACCCCGCCAGCAGGCGCAACCTTCACCGGCAAGTACGATAATAATGGGCAGCCAATCTTTGAACGTCAGGGCCTAAATGGCCAAGAATACTTTACAAGGTAAGCTAAAATGGCAGAAAGAATACTTAGTTTAGATGAATTTAACTTGTCACCTACACAGGCTCCGGCACAGGCTCCGGCACCAAAAGCACAGACTTTTGGCGTTATTGAGGGCACCGAAAAGAAAAAGGACCCCTTCACTGGCGAGCAAAACAAGGCGGCGGGTTTCTCGCTAAGAATGATGGAAGCAAATGCCAATATGAATTCAGTAATGGATTCTGGATTCAACCCAATCAACTTTAAAGACAAGATCTTGATCGAGCAGGGGCCCTTTGTTCCTGAATTTGCTGAAAACTATTTGGTGTCTGGGAAGACTCAGGTATTTGATAACGCCGCCTTAGACTTTGCCATGTCTGTTTTAAGAAAGGAATCCGGTGCCGCGCTAACCGCAGAAGAAACAGCATTAATGTTTCAGCTTTACATTCCGGAGGCTGGCGACAAGCCTGAAGAAATAGCCCAAAAGCGAAGAGCCAGAAAACTACAGGTAGTAAGTATGAAGTCTATGGCTGGCAAAGCCTTTGATAGAGCCGAAAAAGACTTGGCTGAAAGCGATGACGGCGGGGCGCCGCAAATAGAGGCTCTGGAAATATTAAAGAAAAGAGCGCAAACTAACCCCGAACTAGCAAATAAACTGCGCGAAAGGGGACTTATAGAATGAGTCAAACAGCACTCGACACTTTAAATGACGACATGCTTTTAAGTATGGTTGATAAGGAAGTTGCATTTCCAGACGTTCCGACGTATGACGACGACTTTTTGATGAACATGGCTCAGCAGGAGCTTAACGACTCTATTGACACTCAGTCGGGCGCACCCGCCGGTGTCAGGGCTCAAGTTGCTGCTGCGCAAAGCACGGAAGACAAGCTGGCAACAATTAAAAAATTCTATCCAGATGCCATACCTGTGGAGGTCTTTGACCCAGAGAGTGGCGCGGCTAATTTTGGTAGGGGCAACTTTATCATTACCAACCCAGAAACTGGGGGGCTGAGCCTGTTTGACGAGGATGTTCGGTTGTTTGGTATACCAATTCCAACGATTGCAGATTTTGCTGATGCAGGACCAGAAATTGCAGAAATGGTTGGAGGATTGACTGCTGGAACTCTAGCCGCCGGTGCAGCGGCCACAGCAACAGCGCCCACAGTGCTTGGAACGATCCCTGCGGCAACTGCGGCATTTGTCGCTGGAGAGGGCATCGGAAGTGCGGCGGCAAGGGAAACATACATTGCCATCTTGGATTATTTTGGGGAGACCGAAGATAATCGAGGGGCTGGGGACAGGCTTTCTGACTTTGCAACTACGGCAGCTTTTAACGCGGCGGCCGGTCCCGTAGCCTCAAAGGTGTTTCAAGGCGTAAAATTTGGCGTTGGTGCGCCAGTAAGGTTTGTGACAAGAACAATGTCTAAGGCGGCTAAAGAGACGCTACAGAAGATGCAGAGCGCTGGGATAACAAATCCCACCGTAGGACAGATTACAGGAAGCCCTCTGGCTAACCTTTTTGAGCGAATGCTTGCTTCGGTGCCCACATCGGTTACCACTATGAAAGAAAACGCCGATCTAACGCTGTTACAAATTAAACAAGAGGCCGCAAGACTGGCACAACAGTACGGCGGCGCAAGAACAACCTCTGATGCAGCATACAGAACAATGGATGCAGCACAGGCAGCAAGATCTCGTTACGACGAGAAAGTTACTGCAATGTACAATGAAATCGGCGAACTGGTTGGAGACGTAAAGTCTGCCGCGCCCTCTACCAAGGCGTTTGTCGATAAATATTTTGCGGCCAGCAAAACAGCCACCGGAAGCCCCGACGTTGATCCTGCACTGGAGCTCGCTGCAAAAGTTTTGCGAGATGCCGGAGAAGGAAAACTTGGGTACAACGAACTAAAAAGCTTTCGCACTAGTTTACTGGCTACGGTGCGCAAAGCCGAGTCTCAGGGCGCACTCAATGCTTCTGAGAAAAAGGTCAAAGAGCTTATTGGGTTTGTCACTAGTGACCTAGACAATCTGGTTAAGAGTGCAGGCAGCGCCCAGATGGATCTTTTTGGCGGAACGGCAGGCAAAAAAGCACAGCAAAACATTTTAGACAAGTTCGAGGCGGCAAACGCTTTCGTAAAAAATAGTATGCGCAAGGGCGGCGACATAGCCTTTATAGATAAGGTTATTAAGTCTGGGGAGGAAGAGGCGACTGGAGCCCTGCGTCTGGTTCTGGGCGGTACCAAAGAAGGGGCAGAGCGCATAGAGAAGATGCGCAGGCAGTTTACCCCCGAAGAATTTAATGTCCTGTCTGGGTACATGCTTGGAAAGATGGGTATGCCCAACGCCGGATCTGCTGGGGTTTCCGAGATGGGTGAGCAAGCCCTCAAGGAAGGCGTCGAAACTATATCCGATGCTGGGTTTTCTCCGAGCACCTTTACTAATAGGTGGAACACCCTTTCAAAAGAATCCAGAGAGGCTCTTTTTGGCGGCACAGAATATGAGAAATTAGCCCCCGCGCTAGACAACCTAGCCAAAATCATAGAGAGGGTTGGAAAGTCAGCCAGTGAAATGTCAAACCCTTCCGGCACAGCAAGGTTGTTGACTGCAATGGGGACATTTGGGCCCCTCGCTGCCGCCACCGGCGCTGGCTTGGCCGGAGAAGGATTCGAGTTCGGATTTGCAGGTTTGATTGCACCATATGCATCCGCAAAACTAATGACAAACAAGGCGTTTGTTAACTGGCTTGCAGAAGGCGTGGAGAAGGCGGCATACAATCCACAATCTTTTGGCCAGCACATTAGGCGGTTGGGGCAAATATATGCGGTCAATCCAGACATTCGAGATGAGGTTCGCGCCGTTATTCAGGGGTTAAGCCAAGACGCCATTGAGCCAATCGAGTGGCAGGACACAGAGACGCTAAAAAAATCGCCAACCGAAGGAATACCAGTTAACAATGAAGCTGCATTTCGGCAGTCGGTCCCAAAGTCTACGGCGGACAAGGTTTTGCCTAGCAAGGAAGACTTGATGGCGCAGATGCAATCTATCGATATGCCTGACGTTGGGGCTCCAATGTTTGAGCCGTTGCCATCTATGGGGTCTGGATCTTTTTCTGGGCAGTCGGGTATTTCCCCAACTATCCTGCCTAATGACGCAGATAGGGAGTTGGCTTCTAGGCTCCAAACAGGCGGGGGTATTGCTGGGTTAATCTGATTCTTCTACGGACTGAGAGACGGATATAACAGCGCCCTCTACCTCGTAATCAAACTCATAACCCATATATTGCTCGCCATTGACGTTCAGCACGGTGTTTCTGCTTAGTAGTCGCATTAATGCCGCTTGCTGATACAGTGTAAGCCGAGCAAAAAGATCAATAACCTCGCCACCCTCAAGCACAGGCTTGTAGGATTGTGGTAAAGTTTTTTTCTTCGCAAAGCCAATCATCGAGAGACGTTCCGAGGCAGAAACAATTTATCGTGCTCATGCTCGATTAACATCTTTAACTGATCAATTTTTGACCGCCGTTGGTCAAAACATATCTCGGCCAGAAGGTCATATGTGTGCTGATCCACCGCCAAGCTTTTCCGCTGACGGTCGGGGTGGCTTTTTTCTGTTGCGCCTAACTCAATATCAATCATTTTTATGTGCTCTTTATCTCATATAAGTTTGTACATGGTATAGATTTGTGCAACAATTTACAACTATGAAATATAACCTAAAAAACTACATGCTCAGCATCAAATCGAACTGGTTTATTAATCAACCTTTGTATAAAGCGGTTGAGGAATCCATTCCAGATATCGCAAAATATCGAGTCAGCGAAGGTACGGAGAGCCTTGGGAAAACCCCCGCATCCAGAATGTGCAAAAATCCATTTCCAGACATTTACACTGTTCCCCTCTTTAGGCGTGCTTGGTGCAAGATGCTGGTAGAAGAGATAAAAGAAATGGAGAAGCACGTAGGCTTTAAGGTGAACGATGGGGAGGACCAACTCCGTCAGATACCCGAAATTATTCTAAGGGACCACGTTCCGCAGCTATACGAAAGAATGTGGTTTGTTGTTCAGACGATCCTAAATCCCTTGTTTTTAAGCCTCTATCAGCGCGATTGCTTTGACATTTCGACTATACAAATCGCCAACTACAACCCAAAAGACAAGAAAGCGGGAGCTTGGCATCACGACGAGTCATCCGATATCTCTGTGGTTATTCCACTGAACACCGGCGACTACATTGGTGGTGGCACAGAATTCCACAACCATGGCGTTTTAAAGCCATTGCCGTCTGGACATGCACTGATATTCCCTTCATTTACAAATCTCCACAGGGGGCTTCCTGTGGAGTCTGGTGACAGATATTTGCTGGTGTTGTGGCTGCACGATAAAAAGCGTGCAATCCACATGTTTGAGGACCTCTAGTGACCGTACCCCGAAGCGGTCTCATATTTTGGTGTTCCAGTCCAAGGGTAAGCGCTACTGTATGAATTCATAGTGATGTTGCCGCTACCATTGAATCTTTTCTTGATAACTTTCTCACCGATGTATGAACCCCTCTTGGCACACACATAATCGGCGCCACGCTCTGATCGGTCCAATATCTTGGATACTTTACGGATCTCAATGTTGACGCCCTTCTTAGCAACTATCTCGTAAAAATCAATGTTGGTCTGATCGTAACCCCAAGAGCAGTAATAAATGTCACCAACAACTGCTTTGGCCATAGCCTCTTTCTTGTCAGCCGCCCTCTTGGCTTTGTCCTCGGCCTTTCTAACTTCCCAAGCCTTGGCATTGGCCAAAGTATCTGCCGCCCAAGCATCACGCTTCTCGACAGTGGCAAACTTATACCTGTCGGTTGCTGCTGATTTTTTGCCGTGGAAGCTCATGGCGCAGTGGCCATTGTTAAAGTATGTATAAACAACACAGTTTGCGCCCTCTAAATTAACCTCGACAGCGCCCTTGGGTATCCAATATTCTCTTGGTACTTTCATCTCTTATCTCCCTCTTTGTAGTAAACATATTTTTCTCGACCGTAGATATCGCCGAACACTTCATCAACTTCTTGTGCGGTCAGGGTGTCATCGACAACAACGCAGTCCACATCACCGTTGAGCTCCAAGAACTCCATCTTGTCAACGAACACATCCTTGGTTCGGTTGTAGTAGTAGACGAAAGTATTTTCAGTCTTATTCTTATAAACAGTCATAGGTAAATCCATCATCATCTCCTTAAACCAAAACCAAAACAGAAGTTATCAGGCCAATTGCAAGTATCGCCATGATCATCTTGTTCTCAACGCCCACTGGCATCTCGCCCCTCCTACCGACCACGCTCTGAACACTAACAACCATCTCAACTCTCCTATCAATTTTCCCTCACCACATGTATATAATAGCACATATCGTGTCGTTGTACACATAATTACACACAACACTTAGAATGAATAGTTATACTCATGTACTTTTTTATGCATATCTGTACTAAACATGGGGGTGCCAAAAATTGCACATCGACACGATATAGCTTATAATGTACATGTACTGAGGAATTGAGAGGAGATAGTTATGGGTTGGGCACCGTTTGAAAGTGAGACCGTGATGGGCAGGTTTGTTGAGGCCGAGTTCAAGAACGACTTTGAGTGGGAAAAGAGGACCGAGGAAGATTTCAATTGGGACTGGAATCCAGAGTATCCAGACAAGATCTGGGTATATAACGGGACCGCAGGCGGCGACTGTGGATACAGGATCGGCAAGGTTATGAAGACCGTCGCCCATGTTGTTATCGACATCGACGATGAGGGCAACCCTGTTGTTGAGAAGTGGAAGATCAAAGAGGTGTGGGCCCATGGCTAATTATGTTCATAACCTTGAGGGCGGCAGGCAGATACATTGCTTCGGGTACTACTCCGATTCGATGTTATGTCAGGTTGTTTGTGAGGACCCAGAGAATGATTGCACGATGTACATTCCAAAGCTGGGTCGGAAGTTTGGGGGTTGGAGCGCCCTGTGCGATCACCTCAATAGCGATGTGCTAGACGACATTGAGCAGATCACGGGACCAATCAAGGAGCTTATAAAGTACAGGAACGCCATCGCCGTGTTGGGTGGCTAGTTCTAGCTTTTTTTCTTTTTGGTTTTCTTCATGGCCCCGCCACTCGCAACCTTCTTGGGTTGCGATGAAAACTGCTTTCCTGCCTTGGTATCCTTTCTTTTCTTAGCCGTGGTCTTGGCATACTCGGCGTCAGACATAGCGGCAATCTTCTTTTTGGGAAGGTAACGCTCACCGGTAGCTTTAGGACCTTGAGTTGACGGCTTGCCGGACTTAGTGGTCCAATCTTGCTTTGTCCAATTCTTGAGGGACTTCTGAGTCTTTTTAAGCGCCATTACTTGGCTCTCTTTTTCGCTGTGGCAGACAAATCTTTGTAGTGAAATAACTTTACGCTGGTCTTTGTGTGGGACTTGTTGGTATGCAGAGACCCGTCTGGCATTTTATGTGTGGCGCCAGAGAACAACGTGCCGTTTCTTTTGTAGTGATTAACTCCCTTCATGTTTTGTATCCTCCACCGTTCGCTTTGTATTCCTTGGCAAGCATTTGAGCTTTTCTAGCCGACCACTGTCCAGCGGAACCGCCCTTGCTGCTTGCCTTTATCTTTGAGAAAAGCCTTTTACGCATGGTTGGTTTGGTATAATTACCGGCCTCGTTTACTTTAGATTTTGCCATTGCCTTGACCCTTTTTTCTTTTTGCCATTTCGTTAGCATAATCGAAAAGATCGCGTTTGAACATTTTCTTGAACCAATCAGCCCAAGTAATTTTCACCACCCTATTCGACGGCATCGTCTCAAACCTTTTTTTCCATACCCAGCGAGCGGCGTGATACATCTTATCAGCCGACCACTGGTCTTCTTTCTTTTGCTCTTCCTTAGTAAAGATCAGCAATGTCGAACTCCCGAATCCCGCTCTGGTTGTAAGGTGGGTACTCGTCGCGCTCTCTGCACGCCATTCCAACAGCCATGGCCTGCTCGTTCTTTGCGTCGCCGTAAGCAATGGCCTCGTCAGTCAAAGTGTAGATTGCATAGGGGTAGGGATGCATTTTCTCTTGGGCTAGGAAGTAAAATTTATCTGTGCGCAGCCCAACAGCGCGGCACCCCGCAACGTAATAAGCGGCCTGCTGATAGTATTTGAACGTGTTGATAGCGCTCTTAAAGCCCCTAGGGGATGCGTCCCTGCATGTTTTTAGGTCCCAGATATCTGTTCCGGTGTGCCAATCAAGCTTTCCTTTGCATGGCTGGCCGTTCCATATCCAGCATAGGGTAAGCTCAACAGAGTGCTCTGGTTTAGGGATGTGCTCAGCTACAATCTCTCGGCGCTCCATGCAAACGTCATACATGTCCTGCTTAATTGGTGCTCTATCTCCCACGGTTGTTAGCCAGTCGGCATACTCTTCTTTTCCCGCCTTAGTTCTGCGATCAACGATAGGCTCAATGGCGAACTCTTCGTGAAACTTGTGGTGCTCCAAAAATACGGTGTGCTGAACCCTTCCCTCAAGAAGCGCGGGACTGTTATTAAACACCCTGTGCTTCCAAGTGAAGGGGCACTTGGCAATTGATGTCAGATCGTGACTTCGCCACGCTGGAATAGAATCATATGTTGGGTAATCTAGGTCTTCGTAAATTCCTACTTTAAAATCCATTATAACTCCAGTGATTGTTGTTTAAGTTGCTTGGCCAGCAGTGTGTCTAAACACAGCGGCGCGTTCTTACTAAAAATAAGTATGGGTTCTGAGTTGCAACCGTTTTTCTTGCGGGTCGAGATCTCATAGCCGATGATGCCAGCCATGTGGCAACCGCTCAGGTTCTCAAGTGCGTACTCTATTGCTGGCTCGCATATGATATTTTGGGTGTGGTTTGCATAACAGTCAGATACATTAATAGCCATAACTCCACCATCTTCCAGAGCGGCCCAAGCGTTCTTGAGCATTGGAAACAGAAACCCAGACATCCATGCATCAAACTTTTTATGCACGCGGAAGCTTTGCTTGTCGCCAGCATACTTTTCTACTTTCCAATAAGGAGGGCTGGTGAAGACAAAATCAAAGGCGCCCTCTGCTGGGCAGCTTATCTCGCTACCTTGATACTCGAAACTTGCTTTGCGGTCTATATCAAAAGCGTGTTGCTGAAGCGCGTAACCAGTAAATACGAGTGGATTTACATCTCGGCAATGATAGGTGTGGCAAGAGTGAGCGAGCGCAGCAGAGAGCCTATCTCCCCAGCCGCCGCACGGATCATAAATAGAGGTCGCCCCAAAAATCTCGTACAAACATTTGGCAGCACTCGGCCTAAACTGAGAGGCTACATATCCACGCATCGTAAGCGCAGACTTATGGCTCTCTTCATAATACTTGGATGACGCGATATTCTTGTGAAGTTTGCGGTCATACCAAGCGCGAATTGGGGCCGGACAATTATTAGAGTCGCAGGCCATTCTTGATTGCCAGTGATAAAAGTTGGAGCTCTTATTCCCGACAACTGAACGCCCGACAACATAGTCTTTCACAAACTCTTGAGGTAGCTGGCTTCGGCTTTTCCATTGTTTAGGAGCAATGAGATTAGTGAAGCTCTCCCTCTTAAGTTGAAGAAAGTCGTGCTCAGCATCTAACTGTGAGCACCTATGTATCGGGAAGGGTGGTAATTCGTTGTTCATATTATTTCCTAGGATCATCGCCCATAGAAAAACGTGTGTACCAAATGTTTTTCGCCTTGTCTTGGGCAGCAGGGTTGCCTGCCTTCTTTCCAGCGCGGTACACATATTTAAAGGCGGCAATCTCCGCATAATCTTGAGTGCGCTTTAGGCCAAAAATACTTACCATGGCATCAATGCACTCAAGATCGCCAGAGATGTAGTGCTCTGGCGAGTTGACCTGCTTATCAATTTCCTTCTTTGAAATAGGCATGGTGCCCTCCAAATGAGAGATTTTTGTATCCATTAAAATGGTATGTCGTCGTCGTCAATGAGTGGCTCGGCTACTGAATTGTTGGGCTTCTTAGCCTGACTTGATGCGATGCCACCAAGGCCCGTCTTCTCTGGGAGCGGTGCCAAAGCCGCCAGACCTTTTTTGTATGCTGCCTTAACTTCGAAGCACGGTTCTACTGGGTCTTTTCCGTTCTCGTCGCAGCCCGCTATGCGCCACTGGACGAATCTAGGCAGCGTCTCAAAGTTATCGCACGCCACTTTGGATTCTGCACATGCGTCGCCACTGAACTCTTTACAGTAGTCTTCGAGGTCAAAGATCTGACTTTCGTTAATCGTCTTGACACGCTTGACGCCATTGTCACTGGAGAATACGCCAGAGATCTTTGGGTTACCGTTGGCATTCATCACCACGTTGATCTTGCACGTTACGCCCAACAGCTTGGTTAGATCAAACTCTTCAAGCTCTTCATCAGAGAAGGGCTTGTTTCGCCACGCTTGCAGATCACGGCGCAGGTTCGAGCGCTCGTTTAGACTGTTTGTGTATCCGTTAAAGATAGAATATGGGCGTCCATCGTCGAGCTTTAGCTCTGGAATTTCCCAAAATATATACAGTTTGTGCTTTTTGCTGATTTCACCTTTATAATCTTCTTCTGCGGTGCCTGCGTCCACCAAACGATAACATACGGCCTCGTAAGAGCCGGGTGGGACAGATTCAAAGGACGACTCTCCGCCAGAGCCAATTGAAGTTGTTAATGCCATGATAATTTCCTTGTTATTTGCTAATGTTTGCACTATTGTACACAACTAATCCGAAAAGGGAACAGAAGAATGGCATTGAAGACCAAAAGCCCACCAAAAAAAGATCACAGCAGACCAATTAGTGGGAACTTTCGGCAAGAGTTTGAGTCATTTCTCGTCGCCAACGGCATGGTCCCAGACCCCAAGAAGGGATTGCTAGTAGATGGATCAATTGGCCGTGCCTATATGGAGGTTGACGGCAAGCGCAAGCTGACAGGCTGGTATCAGTTCTGGGCAGATCAAAGCATACCTTATGGTCGGTGCGGGGATTATCGCATCGATCAGGCCAACCCAACCGCTACTTGGAAGCCGCACAACAGTGGCAGCTACCATATGAGTGACGAGCAGCGCGAAGAGATCAAGCAGTTGCAGGCCGAGGCCGAAGAGAAGAAGATCGAGCGCAACAACAAGGCGGCGAAGCGGTCCCAAACAATCTGGGAGTCTGGCAGTGCTTGCGACGCCCACCCTTATCTAAGCAAGAAGAGTGTGCGGTCGCACGGACTCAGGATTGCGTCGGACGGTCGCCTACTTATTCCGCTGCACAACTCGGATCTTGAGATAGTTGGACTTCAGTACATCGACGATGACGGCGCCAAGATGTTCCTGACTGGCTCCAAGAAGAAGGCGAGCTTCTTCATTATTGGGCAGGAGCTTTTGGAGAAGGCTACAACAATTAATTATGTGGAGGGCTATGCGACTGCGGCCAGCTACTACCAAGACAACGGCCAGCCCACGGTTGTGTGCTTCGATGCATTCAACCTCACGCCTGTCGCCGAGGTTATCTTCGAGCATTTTCCTACGGCTCGGCACGTATTCATTGCCGACTGTGACGACTCGATGACTGGAGAGAAGGAAGCGATCAAAGGAGCGCAGGCCCTCAAAGCTCTGAACGGAGTTGCCGAGGTCCTCATGCCCACATCAAAAGGCGATTACAACGACCATGCGGTGCTGGAGGGTGAGGTGTTGCCCACCCTGCAATCGGTAAACATTCCGGTTGAGTACGATTTCCAGCGCAACTCCAACGGTCGGATGATGCACACCAAAGAGAACCATCGGGGCGTCTTGGTTACCAATGGCATTGAGGTGGACTACAACGTCATTAAGAAGAGCATCGAGATACATGTACCCAACCAAGAATTTATCGCTGATCTGAAGGATGACGCGGCGATTATCGAGATTGAGGACCGCTGCATTGTGGCGGGTATACCGCACGAACGTCTGCGCTGGAACTTGAAGCTGCTGGCGAGGGAGTTTAATCCGGTCAAGGAGTGGATAGACTCGGAGCCTTGGGATGGTAAAGAAAGGCTGGCGAGGTTCTTTGGTACGATCAAGAGCCCGAACGAGGAGCTCAAGTTGTTGTTGATGAGCAAGTGGATGCTTGGCTGTGTTGCGGCGGCATACGAACCTACTGGCGCCAACCTTGAAGGTATACTGGTGTTCCAAGGAGCGCAGGCGGCTGGTAAGACGCAGTGGTTCAACTCGCTCGCACCGGAGAAAGACTGGTTACTGGAGGGCGCTACACTGAACCCCAGTGATAAGGACAGCGTCAAGCAGTGCGTTAGCCATTGGATATGTGAGCTCGGCGAGCTTGGTTCTACCTTTAAGCGTGCCGACATCGACCAACTCAAAGCGTTCCTGACTAAGCGCAGGGATGAGTTACGCCTACCTTACGACCGAGCATTCAGTCAATACCAGCGGAGAACAGCGTTCTTTGCTAGTGTGAACGAGAAGGAGTTCTTGATCGATACGTCAGGGAACCGAAGGTTCTGGGTTGTGCCTATCACTGAGGTGGACTGGCGCCATGGTCTGAACATGCAGCAAGTGTGGGCCGAGGTCAAAGCAACACTCTACGAAGTTGACAACTGTTCTTGGTTTCTTACGACGGAAGAGCGCGAGCTCCTACAGAACAGTAACGAGTTCTTCCGCACCCAGAGCGCGGTCGAAGACCTGCTGCTGCAATACATAGACTTCGACAGCGTCGCTACCAAGCCGGTGCAGATGACGAGCTTACTCAAGGACCTAGGGATATCTAATCCACGCATGGCTGACTTCAAAGACGCCGCACGGGTGCTGGCAGACCGAGGTCTTGAACCAAGGCGAAGCAATGGCAAGAAGATATATGACTTGGATTACTCTCTTCCTGTAGATCTAACCGGACTCACTGGCCCGAAGTGGGGCGATTGAGCAGGGTACGAAAGGGTAGCAAGGGTACAGTAAATTATGATTGGGACCTGATCGTGTCCTTGTGTACTCTTATATAAATGGGATCGATAATATGCCAAGGTGTATACAAATGATAATGCTATACACTGTACACTGTTAGGTATCTGCGTAAGCTATTGTTTTAAATGAAGTTATTGTAAGGGTAGGGTAGGGTATAGTAATCTTTAGTTAGTATATTTATATAAAGAAGAGGGCGCATAAATAGGCAGTTATGTTTATGCATGTAGCAGCCCCTATAAGGGAAGCCTGCACTATACACTGTACACTGAAGTAAGAATTTAACATGGGCGGCTAGTGCTCGGAGAGCATAGGGCGAACGAATGTTCGGAGAGGATGCGAGTATGTCAGAGAGAAAGGTGGGTAGACCCACAAAGGAAAAGAAGCAGCTTGTCACTAAGCCGACGCAGTTCGAGGCAGACGATGAGCTCGGCCTCACGGAGATGCAAGCGGCGTTCGTCTGGCACTACACGGAAGGTGCGTGCGGTCAGACCGAAGCAGCTCGAAGAGCAGGCTTTAGCTTCCCCGCAAATGCGGCATCGAAGATGCTGAACGGGAAGGACCAGCCGAAGGTGACGAAGGCTGTGCGAATATCACAGGAAGAGTTGCGAGAGAAGTATGCCATCACACCACAGAAGACTGGGGCAATGCTATGGAACATAGCCGAGACATCGTTCGAGAGCGGCCAGTACAACGCGGCAGTGAGTGCAGTCAAAGAGCTTAACAACTTAGCTGGCTTGAGCATACATCGCAGCCAGAACCTCAACATCAATGCTAACATCGAGGCTATGACTAAGGACGATATAAAGTCCAGACTCGACGAGCTATTTGGTATCGGCGGCGACTACAGTGACAAGGATCGGTAAAAGTTATTCGAGGGGGATAATTGCGTTAAGAAACAGTGGACGGGGGCCCGTCCCTTGGGGGTCGCCCCGTTATTCGAAAATCGAATAAAAAGGGGTTTCCTTATAGTTTTCAGTGATATACGTGCGATTTGGCAGCCTATTCCCCTACCCTTGTCGCGCTCCCTGTGAGCACAGGGGTCACAAAGCAGGCCCAATTGGCCTGTAGCGGACCATTGTGGGCGGGCAGTGCAGTGTTTAGGGACCCCTATGGGTCTGGGAAAAAGATTTGAACATTGCCTTGGTTTTTTTTTGGGGCACCCCCCGCGAGCGCGACGCGCCGATGCGGATGGGGTTTAACTGGGTTTTGCTCATATAATTATGAAAAATTGTGCAACGGTTAAATCCCGCTTTGGGCACCGATGGGATCAGGTCGGCTTTCGTGGGAATTTCAACCCAGCCCTAACTCGATTTTGTCGGCGTTTAATACTTTTGCGAGGGGAACGCTTTGCCGAGTTGTTTTAAGACGCATCGAGCTAGACGTCTTTTGACAATGTACGCCGACTAAATAATTTTGCAACTGGATTTGGTTTTTCAGACCGAACTTTTTTTCCAGAGAAAATGATATAGGATTGTTTTCAGGAAAGGCCCCCTAGGAATCCTAGGGTAAAAATTTTAGGAGAATTTTATGGCAGACAGTCGAAATAAGGGCGCGAGCTTTGAGCGGGACCTAGTTAAGCGCCTAAATACTTTTTTCACCGAAAACGGGTTTGATTTTGAATGTAAGAGAAATCTTGATCAGTATCAGAGCGCTGGGCAGTGCGATATTGAGATACCGAACCATGCCATCGAAGCCAAAAGCTACAAAGCGGGCTGGTGGTACGCCCCCGCGTGGTGGGACCAAGTGTGCGCATCCTGCGGTGAAAGGACCCCAGTGCTGATATACAAGTTTAACAACAAGGCGATTCGCGTCTGCGTGCCAATTTACGCCGTGAACCCTAGCTGGGAGCGCGACAACGCGCAAACAGTCGTGATGACATTGCCGCAATGGCTTGATATCCTGAAAAGAACATGGAGGGCGGACGATGAGCAAAGTTCTTAGCATGGCCGACTATCTGGAGAAGCATGGGGTGTCGGAGCTATCAAGGCATCGCGCCGTTGTGTACGAGCGCGGCGTTGAGATCACGCATATGGACTCCGAGATCTCTCTTTGGTTCCATACGCTTGAGCTCGAATCCCTCATTGATGTGCTGATCGCATCGTATGACAAGATTTTAGAGCAAGAAAATTACAGTGACTAAGCGCCCCCTTATGAGATATCATTGACGCCATAAACTCTGGGGCTCTCTTGATGAAAGACATTGATATCTTTGGTTATAACCTAGGCGGCAGCGTCAGTCAGATGATCGATGACCCAACATTGTCGAATGTCAGCCAAGAACC